>Ga0209976_10000467_pt1 | contig 27139 bp, 11 predicted proteins | sample SumtaG_FD_182806 | JGI IMG/M metagenome (GOLD analysis project Ga0209976, IMG submission 182806) | Deep subsurface microbial communities from Indian Ocean to uncover new lineages of life (NeLLi) - Sumatra_00157 metaG (SPAdes) (version 2) | ecosystem: Environmental > Aquatic > Marine > Oceanic >...
GTACTAATCATACTGGCTTTACTGCTCCTGGAGGCTTATCTGAAACTATTGTCTACTCTCTTCCTACTGCTGATGCTGCTTCCTCTGGTTATCTGCTTTCTTCAGATGCTGGTGGCAATCTCTCTTGGTCTGATCCAGCTGTCGGTGCTGCCTCTTCTATCTACTGGTCGCAAGCCACCGGTGCTCTATTCCCTAAAAACTCCACTGTTGATGTTCTCTTTGGAGGCCAGGCTTCATCCTCTGCTAACTTTGCCTTCTTAAACAACAATGATGGTACTCCCACTGCTTCTATTGCTGGAGATATTACTTTAAATGCAGCTGGAGTTATCCAAACCACCAACAACCAATCTCTAACTTTAGGTGGTTCAACCACGGGTAATCTTATCTTTAACGAAGGAATTTGGGATCTATCTGCTCAAGCAGTTGATATTACCTTAAACAACGCTGTTGATGCTTTAAATTTTGATGGTAATACCCTATCTATAGATGCTTCAAATAACTATGTAGGTATTGGAACAAATGCGCCAGGAGCACTTCTTGAAATAAACGCTGGTTCTGGGCCACTTACGGATGTAATTAGGCTAGGAACCGACTGGCCTACTGTTTATCACGCCATCAGCACCACACATCACGGCAGCACACCATCGAGTAACGACATTATTTTTTCGGTCTATGATGCAGATGCTCTTCTTGATGTTATGTGGATAAATGGTGCTGGAAGGGTTGGAATAGGCGGAGTAACTCCAGCGGCGAAGCTAGAGGTGAGAGGTACGACTGATGAAGTTCAACAGGTAATAAGAGCCAACGCCACTCAAACAAATAATTTATTTGAAGTGCAAACAAGTGGTGGAACATCAAATCTATTTACCTTATCTGGTTATGCTGTTGGATCAAACATGGAAGGAATATTAGCACACCAAGATAATACTAATTCCGCTTCAAACGCTCTTTTAAGATCATCTGTTGCTGGTGCATCGGGTGGTGATCCAATATTTAATGTCATTGTGCAAAACGAAAAACAATATTCTCTTGGAATCGACAATACAGATAGTGATAAATTCCAAATAGTAGATGGTGTAGCAATGGGAACTAATGCGAGATTAACTATTGATGGAACTGGATTAATTGGCATTCTTGAAACAGCTCCAATTTCCCAACTATCCATTGGTGCTGGTTCAGATGCAGCTGTAGCTGATAGTGATGGTACAGATGTATCAGTTCTTGGTCTTAACTTAAGTATTACTGATGCTGGTGATTATGCTGCTGGTATATATAACTCTAATGTAGATGGAGATGGACTACTAATAAAGGCTGGAGATGCTTCTGATGACTATGCTTTAAGAGTAGAAGACTTTGATGGTGCTAATAATCTGTTTGTAGTTAGAGGGGATGGAAATGTGGGGATAGGCACCACTACTCCAACCGCCCTCCTTGATGTAGCTGGTACAGCTAGTGTTTCTGGAGCTTTGACTTTGTACGGAACTGAAAATCTTCAGTCAGCTGCCATGACTTCTTTAATCATTGGCGGTAACACTACTGGCGATATCCTTTTCCAACCTAACTCTGATACTGGAGACTACTTTAAATTCACTTCAGATGGGGCTGATCTAACCTTAGCTACTACTGACTCTTCAGCTTTAACCATTGACCCTGATGGTGCTTTTACCGTTGACACTAGTTCAGGCAATACTCAGATTCAGTTAACCGCTGGTTCTGGAGAGATTGACTTGACTACTACCGGTACCATTGATGTTAACTCTGCTGCTTTTGATCTGGATGCTGCCGGCAACATCACTCTTGATACCTCCTCTACCTACACCATTGCTCTGGCTACTGCCAACGGCACCATTACTCTGGATACTTCAACCGGCAATAACCAGATTGGCTTGGCTGCTGGTTCAGGTGAGATTGACCTGACTACTACTGGAAATGTTGATATCAATGCTGCCACTTTTGACATGTTAGCTACCTCCACCTTTTCCATTGATGGTACTGGGGCAAGTAATGTTACTGCTACTTCAGGAGATCTGACTGTTTCTACTATCACTTCTGGTAATTTGATTCTTTTAGCAGATGATTCTATCTACTTTCAAGCTGATAATGATACTACTAACTACTTAACTCTAGATTCTGATGGCAATGATCTGACTTTAGCGACTACTGATGCCGCTGACCTTGATATTAAGCCTGCAGGAGACAACCTTACCTTTCAAAATGCAGTTGATGCTGTTACCGGAATCCAGTTCTTTGATACAAACGGCGGCATTCCAATTGTCAACATTGACACCACCAACGAGCGGCTTGGCATTGGCACAGCCGCCCCCGAAGCCTTGCTGGAAATCCAAGGCATTGAAGCCACTGACGCTATCCTCGCCCTAGATGCTGATGATGGTGATGACGATAATGACACCTGGTTTATTAAATCCGTAGCTGATGGTAATGACCTATCTTTTGTCCAACACACCACTGAACGAGCCAAACTGGATACCACTGGCTTTTTCTACGCCGAGCGCTTCTCAGACATATCTGACCCCACCTACTATATTGATCCTGCTGCCGCTGGTGACACCTACTCCGCCTATTTAGCCGGCGATATCTATGTTGGCGGTGGTGATATAGTTTTTAATCCCCAAGACACTTCCAATCGAGCCACCGAAGGTGCTGTTTTCTACGACTCTAACAGTATTGGCCAAAGCACCACTGATCACCTGTTTCTCTACGGCAGTGACTCCGCCTGGCACCGAATTGCTTTAGACATGACTAAATACACTGCTTCCAACGCCTCTCTTGCCAACCAATCCTACATTGAAATTACCCACAACCAATCCACTAATGATCTCTCTGCCACTGGCTGGTTTTATGACACCATTACTTCTCTTTGGAAACGCATTACCGACACTCTAGCCAAACTAATTGATCATGATCTAGATAACGAATTCAACCCTGAATTCACTCAGAAACAAAAAGTTACCACTGTCACTCTTGATAAAAACCAAGATAGTTTAGGTGACGGAGCTGATGGATCTATCACTGTTAGCAGTAACCATAGTATTGACGGTGATGGTAGTCTGATCGATGGTCGATCATGTGATGACGGAGGAGATGCAGTTAATTACAACGTCTCTTCTGTAACTGATCAAGATACCGTGGTTCTCTCCACTACTCCCTCCTCTGGATGTTTAACAGCCGGAGATGAAGTCCTTCTCATTAACCTGCAAGGAACCAATTCTGCTTTTGGTAACGTGGGCAATTGGGAAACACTGGAAATAGAATCTATTTCTACCAACACTATTAATTTTGTCTCTCAAAAAACCAAATATTACGGAGACAATTCTGATGATGACACTAACCTAGGAACAGCTGAAGGAACCCAGCGAATGGTACTTCAAAGAGTCCCTAATTATGTCAATGTAACAGTTAATGATGGTATTAACTTCTATCCTGACGACTGGGATGGCAGTAAGGGCGGCATCATGTTCTTTAGAGCCACAGGAGCTGTCGCTATCGATGGAGCTGGCAAGATTCACGCTGATGGTACAGGCTATAGAGGAGGTAGAGGTGGTTGGGAAAGTAATGAAGGTGGCGATGGTGGTGAATCTTTTTGTGGCGATGGTGGAGCTGGTGGTCTTAACGGAGGTGATGGAGCTGCTGGAGGAGGAGGTAATGCTACTGATGATGGTGGCACTGGTTACTGTGGCGGTGGTGGTGGTGGAACTGGTGATGGTTCTGATACTCAGGGTGGAAGCGGCGGCGGAGGAGCCTCCGTCAGGGGTGCTGGTGCTGGTGGTGGCTATGGCACTTTTGGTTATGGTGGTGAAGGAACCAACACTGATAATGAATTTGGAGAAAATGGCGGCACCAATACCTCAGGTGATGGTGATAATTCTTCTCAAGGAGGAGGAGGAGGAGGAGGAACTTATGGTGATGCTAACCTAACTGATCTCATGTTTGGTTCAGGTGGAGGTGAAGCTGGTCACCAGACTGGATCTAACGTTGGTGGTCCAGGCGGAGACGGTGGCGGCATCGTCTACATTGCTGCTGATTCCATTACTGTATCTGGCACTGTTAGTTCTGATGGTGACAATGGAGTCGCTGGAAATCCAGCTGGACTGTATGCAGGTGGCGGTGGCGGTGGAGCTGGTGGATCAGTAAAACTTCTGGGTAACGATCTCACTTTAGGAAGTAGTAAAGTAACTGTTGCTGCCGGTATTGGCGGAGACGGAGACAACCCTACTGACAATGATGGCGGTAATGGTGGTGTGGGAATAATTGCAGCTAGTTATGCCAATAGTATTGATGGATCTACTTCTCCTGACTATGCATCTAGTATTCTTAACTACAATCCCTATGCTATCTATGTATCTGAAGAAATCCATACTCCAGGAACCACTGCCTTTAACACTATTTCTTGGACTGAGTCTTCACCAGCTGGAACTGAAATTCAGCTGCAAACTAGATCCGGAGCAACAGCTGATAGTACTGATGGAACTTGGGAAACTTGGAAAACAGCCACTGATTCAGCCACTTTAAATAATGGTGACACTCATACTGACTGGAGTACTACTTTCATGACTGTTTCCGAAGGTGACGTAGCCCGTAATATTGACTACTTTGAAGATGAGGATGAAAACAATAGTGGTAATTTAACTAAAATTGCTACTTCTTCTGCTCAGGGCTATACCGAAGACACTATAAGCAGTGCCGATTTATCCAGTTATGACTATATTACCTTCTGGTTTAGAAGCAGTGTCCCAGGATATGTAGGCCAATTTAGTTTTGGAGAAACTGGAGGATTTGAACAAGTAGCTTCAATTAGTGCCAATATAGCTAACAGCTGGCAGAAATATTACTTTGACATTACCGATCTCGCCAGTGCTGATAGAAACGCAGTCACTAAATTAAGATTCACCTTAAACGCTGCCTCTACTATCTGGTTTGATAGTATTAAGGCTGAAAGATATCACACTGACAATGGCGATGATATTTCCTCCACCGCCAATGAATACTTACAATATAGGGCTATTCTATCAACGACTAATTCTGCTAATGCTCCTACTCTATCCAAAATCCAAGTTAACCTAACTAATGCTGATGGTACTACTACTATTGATGTTGACTCTATCCGTGACCCTAATCAGGCAATAAAAAACCAAACCAGCAGACCAATCGATCCTGAAAAACTAGACTTTGTTCTTTATGATACTGGTGATGGTGGTGATGGCTCTATTACTGTCAGTAGTAACACTAGTATTGATGGCGATGGTAGTCTGATCGCTGGCCGATCATGTAATGATGGAGGAGATGCCGTTAATTACAATGTCTCTACCTTAACTTCTACTACTGCCGTCTTATCTTCTACCCCTGATACAGGCTGTCTTAATGTAGATGATGAAGTTCTCCTCATCAACCTTCAAGGAAGCAATTCTGCTTTTGGAAATGTAGGTAATTGGGAAACTCTTAGGATCCAAAGTGTATCTGGTGATACAGTTTATTTTGCTGCTTCAAAAACCAAATACTACGGCGACGGCACCTCAGATGATACTAACCTAGGAACAGCTGAAGGCACTCAAAGAGTCATGCTTCAAAGAGTCCCAAATTATAGTACTGTAACAGTTAACACTGGAATTAATTTCTATCCTGATGATTGGGATGGATCTAAAGCTGGTGTCATGTTCTTTAGAGCCACAGGAGCGGTCGCTATAGATGGAACTGGTAAGATTCACGCTGATGGTACAGGCTACAGAGGAGGCAGGGGTGCTTGGACAAGTCAAGAAGGTGGCGATGGCGGTGAAGCTTTTTGTGGCGATGGTGGAGCTGGACATGCCACCACTGGTGAAAATGGTGGTGGTGGTGGTGGAGCTGCCATCACTGGTGGAACTGGATACTGTGGAGGTGGAGGTAATGGAGGTACTACTGCTGGTGATGGTTCTGATACTCAGGGTGGTTCTGGTGGAGGTGGCGGCCCAACAAGAGGAGGTGGAGGAGGAGCCGGTTATGGAACCTTTGGTTATGGTGGTGAAGGGACCAACACTGATAATGAATTTGGAGATAATGGCGGCACCAATACCTCAGGAGATGGTTATCTTGGTTCCACCCAAGGAGCTGGTGGAGGAGGAGGCACTTATGGTGATGCTAACTTAACTGATCTCATGCTTGGTTCAGGTGGAGGTCAAGCTGGTGACTATAATGCAGGTTACGTTGGTGGAGCTGGAGGAGATGGTGGTGGCATTGTTTACATTGCTGCTAATTCCATTACTGTGTCTGGTACTGTTAGTTCTGATGGCAACAACGGAGTCAATGGTTCAGGTGCTAACTATGTTGGTGGTGGCGGAGGTGGGGCTGGGGGATCAATCAAACTCTTAGGTAGTTCTCTCAATCTAGGCAGTAGTAAAGTCACTACTGCTGCCGGCACTGGTGGCGATGGAATTAACAATACTGACAATGATGGCGGTAACGGTGGTGTGGGAAGAATAGCTGTTTATTACGACTCCTCCATCAGCGGCACTAGTTCTCCTGCCTATACGCTTGATACTGAATCCGAAGAATATAATTTATATAAAGTACTTATCAGTAAAGAGATAAACACTGCTGGCGCTGTTTCTTTTGGCAACATCGAGTGGACTGAAGATCTCGACACCAACGGCATGATTGAACTCCAAACCAGATCTGGTAACACTTCAAACTCCACTGATGGCACCTGGGAAACTTGGAAACCATCAACAGTCACTACTAACTACACTGAATTAGCTGACATGGACGATGAAACTAGTGGCAACAATTGGACAGAAACTGATCTTGAAGCTACTGTTGATGGCGATATTACCCGGAATGTTGACTACTATGAAGACGAAGATGAACCCACTGTCACTGATATTGCTAAATTCCAATCTATTGGTTCTCCTAACGGTTATGCTGAAGCTGCTCCCGTTTCAATTGACCTAACTGACTATGACTATATCTCAGCTTGGCTGTATGCCACTAGTTCTGGCCGAATCGTTGAACTAGGTTTTGGTGAAGATGCTGGCAATGAAGCTACTACTTCTGCCACTATTGCTGCTGCTAATACTTGGCAAAAATTTTACTGGGACATTACTGACCTTGATAGCAGTGACTGTACTGGGGCTGATGGCTGTAACGCTGTTGATATTTTTAGAATTGCTTTAACCTCTACCAATACTACTCTTTATGTTGATTCCATTAAAGCCGAGAAAAACTTGCTAGAAACCGCTGCTGGCTCTGCCATTACCAGTACTGCCGATGACTACATTCAATACCGAGCTATCATGACTACTACCAATATTTTAAATTCCCCCACTCTATCTGAAGTCAGAATTAATTATAACGATGGAGAGGCACAAGTAATTAACGATCGGCTAGCTAACCAAAATGATATTGATCAATTTGATAACGACACCAGACTAAGGATCACCACTGTAGATCTCGATGACTACAAAAGCACCAATATTAAAAAACAAGAAACCAGTATCACTATGAATGGCGATTACAACACTGGAACCGGTGCTGATGGAAATGTAGAAGTTGACAGCAATACTGATATTAACGTCACCAGTCTTATTTCCAACAGAACCTGCGTAGATGGTGGAGACGCAGTTAACTATAATATCACCACCCTGACTACTAGAACTGCTACTCTAACTCAAGCTCCATCTTCTGGTTGTCTATCTGTTGGTGATGAAATCCTTCTCATTAACCTACAAGGAACTAACACAGCCTTTGGCAACGTTGGTAATTACGAAACCTTAAGAATTGAAAGTATTGCTGACAATATTGTTACCTTTACTACAGCTAAAGCTAAATATTACGGAGACAACTCTGATGATGACACTAATCTGGGAACAACTGAAGGAACCCAGCGAGTCATGCTTCAAAGAGTACCCAACTACAACAACCTGACTGTCAATGACGCTATAAATTTCTATCCCTCAGACTGGGATGGCAGTAAAAATGGCGTCATATTTTTCAGAGCTACCGGAGCAGTAGCTGCCAATGGAACAATTCACGCTGATGCTAAAGGCTATAGAAAAGGCAGAGGTGGATGGGTAAATTACGCAGGCGGATATGGTGGAGAATCTTTCTGTGGAGATGGTGGAACTGGAGACGCCACTACTGGCGGAAATGGAGCTGGTGGAGGTGGAGGTAGTACAACCGGTGGAACTGGATACTGTGGAGGTGGAGGTGGAGGTGGAGCTGCTGGTGATGGTTCTAATACTCAAGGTGGTGCTGGTGGAGGCGGAGGTCGTACTTATGGAGCCGGTGGCGGAGCCGGTTATGGCACCTTTGGTTATGGTGGTGAAGGAACTACTACTGATGATCAATATGGAGATAACGGAGGTACTAATCAGTCAGGAGATAGTTATAGTGGTTCCACTGGTGGTGGCGGTGGCGGTGGCGGAGCTTATGGTGATGCTAACCTAACTAACCTAATGTTTGGTTCAGGTGGAGCTGAAGCTGGTCACCATACTACTTCACCAGAAACTGGCGGTCAGGGAGGAGATGGTGGCGGTATTATCTACATTGCCGCTAACTCCATTACTGTATCTGAAGCTGTTAGTTCTAATGGCAACAATGGTTCTGATGGAATTGGAACCTACCCAGGTGGAGGTGGAGGTGGAGCTGGTGGATCAATCAAACTCATTTCCGACCAAATCAATCTTGGATCATCTTTTGTTACTGCCTCTGCAGGTACTGGTGGAGACGGAAGGTACAGTAATGACAATGACGGCGGTAATGGTGGAGTAGGCAGAATTGCTGCCTTTTACGGCAGTTCTGTTTCAGGCTCTTCTTCTCCCACAGCTCAAGTAGCTCAAGTACCTTTATATAACTACTCAGTCTTTATATCAGATGAAATCCCTACTCCTAATGCAACTAAATATATTCAAGTCAACTGGAGAGCGGATGAAGGCCAATATGGAATTGTTCAGGTACAAACCAGGTCTGGAACATCTACTAACTCCACTGATGGTTCCTGGGAATCCTGGAAACCAGTCACTGACGGCACTAACTATATTGATCTTTCTACTGCTAATACTCATACTGATTGGACTAGTAGTGATACATCTCTACTTACTGTTGCAGATGGAGACATTACTAGAGACATTGATTTCTTTGAAGATGAAGATGAAAGTACCAGTGGAAATCTAACTAAACTAACAATAGGAGCTAATAACAATACTTATGCTGAAAGTAGAATTGCAGCCAAAGACTTAACCAACTACGACTTTATCACCTTTTGGGCTTATGCTGATACCGCCGGAGATGTAATCAAAATTGGCTTTGGGGAAACAGCGGCCACTGAGCATGAGGCATTAATGAAAATAGATTCAACCAGCACCTGGCAAAAAATCTATTGGGACATCTCACACATCCCTTATCATGAACGAGATGAGATCAGAAACTTAAGAATAACTGCTCCAACTAATAGCTATACCCTTTATTTTGACAATATTAAGGCTGAAAGACTACTTAATACTCCATCTGGGAGCACAATTACTAGCACTCCCAATGAGTATTTACAATACCGGGTAATACTAGCCAGTTCTGAACCTGGCTACTTCCCAACACTTTACAATATCCAAGCTGAATGGAGTAATGGCTATAAAATCGAACAAACTGATAATAATACTCTCAGGCTTTACAACTTCACTGGTGACACCCAAAATGTCAGACTTGATGCCATTATCTTCGGCGCTGACTTAGCAGAATGGTATGCCACTAATGACCAATCTATTGAAGCTGGCGATGTGGTTGCCATCACCGGTTTACTAGATGAAACTGGTGTCCCTAAAATCAAAAAAGCCACTAACTATGCTGACTCATCCATGATCGGTATTATCTCTACCAGAGCTGGCCAAGAATTAGGCTTACCTGGACCAGATCGTCGCCTAGTTGGTCTCCAAGGCCGAGTTCCTACTAAAATTGCTCCTGACTCCCCGGCTATTACAGCTGGCGATCATCTAACATCTTCCTCCACCTACCCTGGCATGGCCACTAAACTCGTCTCTCCTGGTCAAGCCATTGGTAAAGCCTTACAAGCATGGACCACTGAGTCAGGCAAAGACACCATCAATGTCTTTATCAATCTCACTTATCATGACCCTTTTGATTCCACTTTCTCCTGGGAAAACATCTACTTTGAATATGCTGGCCACAAACTCTACTCTCTCTATTCTCTGGCCGCTAATATCACCGGTGACTACTCCAAAGCCTATATTGACCGAGTTGGCGCTTATTCCAAACTCATGGCTGCCAACATTAAAGCCGGCTTTATTTCTGCCCAGGAGATAGTAACTGATACTCTAATTGCTGATACTAAAATCATCACTCCGACTGTCGAAACCGAAACTCTAGCCACTAACTTTATCTCCCCTTTAACTGACGATCAAATTACCCTCACTGGCCCAGTTGTCATTGATCCTCAACCTGCCACTGACTCTGCTTCTCCTCCCCCACTGGCTCTGGAAGTCCGTGGCTCTGCCTCTATTAGCGGCGACTTAGTGGCTGACCGCCTAGTGACCAATGAGCTAATTGCTGGCAAAATTAAAGCCTCTACTATCGAAGGTTTACGTTCTAAAATCGAAGATATTGTCGCCAATCTAGACCAACCCACGGCTGAGCCGCCTGATTCTCAATCCATTGACGTCAACACTCTTAATACTCTTTATGAACTCCTCAACTCTCAAACTGCCACTGCCTCAGCCAGTCATCTTGATCTCGCTTCCATTAATGCTGACTTTGGCTTTTTCTCTGACTATCTAGCGGTCATGGGTACAGCCGTCATCACTGACCTTAAGATTACCAACACTTTAGCTATTAATAACCAGCTCATCTTGGCCTCCAACTCCATCTCTACCTTAAACGACACTCTTTACCTCCAACCCTCAGGCCAAGGCGCCATCAACTTCTTAGCCGGCTTAATGACCTTAGATCAAACTGGCCAAGTTACTATTAATGGTGATCTCAAGGTTACCGGCACTCTGGCAGCTAATACTGGCCGCTTTAACCAACTAGTTCTCAACTCCCCAGATACTCCTAACGGCTTTGCCAAACTCCTAGACATCCAAAATCAACAAGGTCAAACCTTAGCCTCTATTGACTCTTCTGGCTCAGCTCAATTCAAACAACTTCAAACCGAAGGCTTAATCATTGCCAATGCTAATACTCAAACTCCAACTGCTTCTACCTCTGCCTCTATCACCACCAATGCCACTGCTGGCCAAGCTACTCTCCCTCAAGGCATAACTGAATTCACCATTAATACTCCTCATGTTACCGATCAAGCTCTAGTCTATGTCACCCCTATTGGCGACCCTCAAAATCAAGTTCTTTATGTTAAGAGCAAAAAAGCCCAAGAATGGTTCAAGGTGGCTCTTAACCAACCCCTTCCTTATGACTTAGAGTTCAACTGGTGGATCATTAAACTGGAAACTGAACTATGACCAAACTAAAACTTCTTCAAGCTACAAACTATTATATAAAATACCTGCAGTATTTAGTCAAACTGGCTATCTGGAAAGTTAAACATGGTCGCCACCCTTCACTTCCAACCACCCCTCTTCCCCTTCACCAAAGAAAAAAGTTTTTAACCGCCATCTTCTTTCTTGTCTTTATCGCTCCCGCCATCATCTATCTAGGCTTAAAAGCCGCCAAACCTGCTGTAGCCGCTTGGTTTGATGAATCATATAGCTACCGCCAGCCGTTTTCCTTCACCCACAACGCCGATATTGATGCCCAGCGTGCCATCACCTTTTCTCTGGACACAGCCGAGTTGATTACCGATGGGGTTATGCAAAGTGACTGTGATGACACCAGGTTTACTGATATCAATGGCAAACTGCTTAAGTACGAACTAACCGGAACCTGCAACAATGCCGCTACCACTTATGAAGTAATTTTTGAATCAATAATAAATGGCTCCAATGTGGGCTACGTTTACTACGGCAACTCTTCAGCAATTTCTGCCAGCATAGACTCCTCTGGTTACACTGCTCTTACTCCTTCTGGAGGAGATCCCTCCATCACCACCAGAACCAATGAAGAACAATCCCCTGGTCCAATAGCCTACTGGAAATTTGACGAAGGCTATGGCGCTACTGCTAACGACTCAACAGCAAATGCCAACAACGGAACAATCTCTGAAGCCACTTGGCAGGATGAATCTATATGTCTTAGTGGTAAATGCTTACAATTTGACGGGACAGATGATTATGTCTCCATCGCCAACGATGACGAAATAAGTGGATTAGCTGAAATAACTGTAGAAGCCTGGATTAATCCAAAAACTTCCGGCGTCTGGCGAGGAATTATTGGATCAGAAGGCACTGGCGCTTATCATTTTCAAATCCAAACTGGTAATCTACTTCAATTTTATGTTTATGGTCCAGGAGATGATGCTTTTAGCACTACCTCCTTTTCCGGATCTAACTTAAACAAATGGTTCCACGTTGTTGGTACTTATGATGGTTCTACAATAAAAGTCTATGTCAACGGCGTTGAAGAAGGATCACAAGGTGGATTAAGCGGAGATATAGCTTCATCAAGTGATATAAGAATCGGACGCGCATCTAGTGTAAGCCGAACTTTCAACGGCTTTATGGACGATGTTAAAATCTACCCCTATGCCCGCACCGCCACCCAGATCAAATCTGACTATGCCTCCCGCGGCTCTGTCAAAGGCACTTCTGCGTCCTTTGGCAATGAAGACCCCTTCGCTTCCCTCTCCCAAGGCCTAGTTGGCTACTGGAAAATGGATGAAACCGCCACCCCCTCCCTCGACTCATCTGGAAACGGCAAATCCGGAACCTGGACTAATTCCCCAACACTATCCACCGGCAAATTCGGCAACAGCCTTACTTATAACGACAACGATAGTTATGTCAACCTTGCCAGTCACACTCCCTCCAGCTTCTCAACCGAAGACTTCACTATTTCTGCCTGGGTCAAACAATCTTCAAGCAATCAACTTAAAAAAGTCATTTTCAAAGGCAATCCCTACTGTGATGGTTGTACTAGTGGTTACGTAATTTATATCCATTCAGGTGTTCCTCGATTCGTTATTGACCTAAGTAGTGAAACAGGAGATTTATATCTCGCCTATAACAACGGAACAACAATTGATGATGGCAACTGGCATCTTGTCGTTGGTCAAAAAACAGGAGATATTATCAAGCTTTTTGTTGATGGAAACCTTATCGATACTACTACCTTGCCAGTCGGGTCAAGTATTTCTAGTATTGGCGATAACCTCACAATTTCAGGATCTTCTTATGCCTACGACGGCTCTATCGACGAAACTCGCATCTACAACCGCGCCCTCTCCCCCCGCGAAGTCCGCGCTTTATATAACTACGCCCCCGGACCTCTAATTCATTTCCCACTTGACGAAGGCACAGGCATCACTACTTATGATAAGGCAGGTGGCAGCACGGGCACACTCACAAATTCTCCCATCTGGATCAATGGCCAATATGGAAAAGGCCTTCAGTTTTCCAATCCTGACGACAACTACGTGGCTTTTACACCTGCAATTAATCTCAACTCTGCCAATGAAAATCTCACTGTTTCTATTTGGTTCAAGAATGCCTCCGCTGGCAATTACATGACTGCCAGATCAGGTGGTGGTGTATTTATCGCCCGCTCAGGAAACAACATAAGTTTTCGCGTCAATCCAGGCGTCAGCACTAGCTGTGTTGGCACCAGTAATCCAAGTGCCGATGACAAATGGCACTATGCCACTCTCACCTGGGACGGAGACACAGTCAGTGGCTATATTGATGGCATACTAGAATGCACAGACAACACAGGCTCTGGCAGTTTAAACTTAGGAACAACTCTCTGGCATATAGGCCATCGTCCTGCTCTAACTGGCGTCACTGGCAAACTTGACGATTTTCGCCTCTACAATTACCTCCGCACCCCAGGCCAAATCATCCAAGACATGAACGCCGGCCACCCTATGGGAGGTTCTCCTATCTCTAGCAAACTCCTTCACCTACAACTCAACGAAGGATATGGAACAACCGCCAACGATACAGGAATCAACGACGACAACGGCGACCTTGTAGACGGCCCAACTTGGACTAATTCCGGCAAATTCGACAAAGCTCTTTCATTTGACGGGCTCAACGACAGAATCCAATCTTTTACATCCGATCCATTCGAATACACAGGAGAAAACCTAACAATGTCACTATGGTTCAAACCCAACGCCAGTGACACTGACGTTGGAGATATCATTTCAAAACCTTGGAACGGAAGTGGAGAATACAATTACGTCCTCGCCCTCACCGCCAGTGATACCATCTCAGTTAAGCTATACAACGGTGGCACCGACACAAATGACACGATATTAACATCAACCAACTCACTAAACACAAACGAGTGGAACCACCTCGTCGCCACCATCAATGGCAACACATCTCTCGTCAGTATTTATATAAACGGTATACTCGACAATTCCGCCACTCACTCCATCACCGACTGGGATCCCGACACAGGAGACAACAACGTAAGTCTCCTCATTGGTAGTAAATATCCCTACAATCCCAGCTGGGCTGGAAACACCGCCTTCTCCGTCCAAGGAGAAATCGACGAAGTCAAAATCTACAACACCGCCCTAACTCAGGAAGAAATCCTCATCGACATGAATCAAGGTTCAGGTGTAGTCATGGGCGCTCTTTCCACTGCCTCTGACGGCAGTACTGCCAGCTTTTCCTCTGACCGCTCCTACTGCCCACCTGGTGACACCACTGCCTCCTGTTCCCCAATCGCCGAATGGAAAATGGACTATAAAACCGGCACAACTGTTTATGACACCAGCAGTAATGGCTATAACGGCAGTTTAATTGATTCACCTACCTGGAATTCTTCTGCCCAATGTCATACCGGCTCCTGCCTCCAGTTTGATAACAGTTGCGTTGACGTTTACTCAACTTCATTTAGAGATGCTTTTAATGGCGATGAGGGCACTGTCGAAGTCTGGACTAGAGTTAAAAATGCTGGCGTTTGGACTGATGGCACCGCTAGAACAATCTTTAGATTTAGAGTTGATGGAGACAACGAAGTCCTCATCCGCCGTCATACTAACAATAACTACATCCAATACTCTTACGAAGCTAGCACCACCTTAATACAAATCGGTAACTCCAGCGTTTCAGACACAAACTGGATGCATCTCACCATTACCTGGAGTGCTAGCAATGATGAACTTAAGGCCTATCATAATAGTCAATTAATCGGCACTTCAACTGGCTTAGGTACTTGGGTTGGCGATCTTTCATATCTTTACACTACTCTCGCAGGCAATAGAAGTGACACCTGTGATAATGAATGGTTAGGTTGGCTAGATAATGTCACTGTCTACGACTACGCCCGCACTCAAGCCCAGATCGCCTGGGATTATAACCGCGGTAAACCAGTCGGCCACTGGAAGCTGGACGAGTGCCAAGGCATCACTACTTACGACTCTTCTGGAAACGAAAACCACGGCACTATTACCGCCGGCGATACTTCCGGCAGTAACGACAGCGTTGGCACCTGCAACTCCGGAGCTGGCGATGAAATGTGGAACAACGGCACCACTGGTAAACGCAATTACTCTCTGGACTTTGACGGCACCAATGATTATGCAACAATTGATTTCTCAAACAGTGATGGGGATTATCCCAAGTTTTCAGTTGCAACCTGGATCTATTGGGGTACAAAAGAAGGTGCACAAACTATTCTCAATGAACAAAACGCAGATACTTTATGGCTGAATGTAGATACTAGTGGAAACGATAAACTTAATGTCTACCTTGGTGACACGACCAATACCGGTTACCATAATTCTAATAACACAATTACAAGAGGCCAATGGAATCATATTATGATAACTTACGATGATGATGTTGACGAACTAAAGCTCTATATTAATGAGGTGTTGGACTCTACTATAACCACTAGTGGAATTCCTAATTTCGATACAAGTATAACAATGGGAATTAGAGAAGATAAAGTCGCTAATACCTATTTCGACGGCCAGATCGACGACGTCAAAATCTTTAATTATGCTTTAACCCCGTTACAAATTAAAACTGAATATAATGCCGGAGCCTTATTCTTCGGCCCGACTACTGGAAACCCATAATCTATGAAAAAACTGCCTCAAGCTATAAACCCTACTAAAAGTTACGATTTAGAATTTAACTAGTGGATTATTAAACTAGAAATATAGTATATTAATGTAGATGAAAACTACCTCTTCTCGCCGCCAGGCGGGTCTCAGCCTCATCGAGATGATCACTGTCATCGCCATCATTATTATCCTCATCCTGATTGGCTGGATGGCTTGGCGCAACCAGTTCAACAAAGCCAAGGACGCCAACCGCAAAGATGATCTCCAACGCCTTTCCATTGCCTTTGAAGAATACTTTACTGACAATGACTGCTACCCCCCTGCTGATATTCTTAGTAACTGCGGCGGTGATGAACTCTCCCCCTATCTAAACTCTATCCCTTGTGACCCTCTCTCCAACACCAAATACTGCTATATTCCCGATGACACTCCTCCTGGTACTTGTCCCAGATACTACCGCCTCTTCTCCAGTCTTGACAACACTACTGACCCCATCATCACCAAGCTTCAATGCCATGGGCCTGAATACTGCGGCTATGAAACAGAATGTGATGCTGATGTTATCCAAAACAGCTATAACTACGGCGTCTCCAGCTTAAATGTTCCAGTCCTCAACCCCGAAGTCTCTCCTCCCCCAGATTCCTCACCCGGCCCTGGTGGCAGCCCTACTCCTTCACCTGAGGGCAATTTTGCTTGCCGCCCCGGAATAGATCCAGAAACTGGCAAACTAGTAGGTACTTGCAACTCAATTGCTGACCCTGAAGGCGATGGTTGTCCTCAAACTTTCTCTGATCCCTTTGTCTGTCAAGCTGCCTGCGACGCTTCACCAGACAACTGGTGTAAAAAATAACATGAAAAAAGGCTTTACCCTTGTCGAACTATTAGTCGTCATTACCATTATCGGTATTTTAGCCAGTATTGGCCTTAATAGCTTTACCTCTTCTCAGAAAAAATCTCGTGACGCCAAGCGCAAAGCTTATCTAAGGCAAATCTCTGATGCTTTTGAAGCTTACTACAATGACAAAGGCGGCTATCCTGCTCCAACTGACGATGGTTCTGGTAACATCAAAGGTTGTGATGCAGATGCTGAACAAGACTGTAGCTGGGGTGATATCTTTCAAAATGCCACCACCGAAACCATTTACATGATCCAACTACCTGAAGACATGACCACCGGCCACACTTTCTTCTACGACGCCTTTCTTGATGCTGGCGTCTACACCAAATACCAACTCTATGCCCGTTTAGAAAACAATCTTGACAAAGACGTACCTAAAGATGCTGATAGCAATCCTCAAGTTTTTTCCGGCCTTGATTGTGGTGATAAATTCTGCAACTATGGCATCTCCAGCTCCAATACGACCGCAGAAACCAACCGCACCTTAGTTGATGACCCTGATGTATAATTAATTTATGAAATCAAAAAAAACCGGCTTTACCCTCATTGAACTCCTCGTCGTTATCTCCATCATCGGCACTCTCGTTGGCCTGATCGTCAACAACATGGCTGCTGCCCGAGCTCGAGCTCGTGACTCTAGTAAAAAGTCTAGCCTTACCCAACTCAAAACCGCCCTTAGACTCTACTACAACGACTACCAAGCCTACCCCACTGCCTCAGGCGACGACATCATGGGCTGCGGCCCTGACGGTGATGAAGCCTGTACCCTCGGTAGTTTTTCAGCTGGCGCTGGCCCCACTATCTATATGAGAGAACTACCCACAGATATCATCTACCAATCATCCAGCACCGATAGCTTCACTGTCAGAGTTACCATAGAAAACGCCTCAGACCCTGATATACTGCCCAGTCAAACAGCTTGCCCAGACGCTGCTCCTTACACCACCACTGAATTCGTCGTCTGCGCCGACTAATTTAAAGGTTCCCAACCTTTAAATACTGCCAGACAATTGCTAAAAAATTAACTTTCAATACTCAAAAACTTAAAAAGTTAACATTTTTAACAGGCTAAACTGGCTATTGACAAACTTAATTAAAACCTTTATATTGTATTCATGAATGAAAAGCTTGCTCAGGTCACTAAAACCGTTTCTTTCACTTCTTTAAAGCTTGCCTTCTTGCTTTCTCCTATCTTTTTCTTACCCATCACTACTGATTTTTTTAGCTTTCAAAAACAAATTCTTTTTACTATTTTAACCGCCGTTAGTTTAATCTCCTGGCTTATCTACAACCTGGCCACCAAATCCGTTCGCCTTACTTTATCTCCCATGCTCTTACCCTTAATCCTTTTTTCAGGTTCTGCTATTACCTCTGCTATCATCAATCCTCCAAAATCTCTTGATATCTGGACTAGCCGCCCGGCTTTATTAATCACCCTGGCTGTTTTTTATCTTCTATCTACTACTTTAATTAAATCTTCCAAACAAATCAGAAAACTCCTTAACATCTTTATTGCCATCTCCCTGATTTTAAGCCTCTGGGGCATTCTTTCTATCTTAGGCATCTTTGAATCCTCTAGTCTGCCTGCTTTTCTAGCTGCCAAAAGCTTTAGCCCTGTTGGCTCTCTGTTAAATCTAGTTAGCTTTCTAATAGTTATCTTACCAATCAGCTTAATTCTTGCCTTTAAAACTCGCACTGGCCCTAAAAAACTCGCCTATTTTCTCTCCTCAGGCCTTATCATTTCTGCCATTATCTTAGTCGGCTATCAACTCTTGCCCAATCAAACTTTCCCAGCTGTTCTTCTTCCTAAACTGGCTGGCTGGTCAATTGCTATTGATACTTTTAAATCCAAAGTTCTTTTTGGAGTTGGCCCTAACAACTTTATCAATCAATTTACTCAATTCAAACCCTTAAGCTTAAATCAAACTAATTTTTGGAATGTTGGCTATGCAGTTTCTGCTAATGAATATTTGCAAATCATGACTACTTTAGGCTTAGCTGGCATTACTACTCTTGGCCTACTTATTGCTTCTTGGCTAAAATTAAGTAAACGCGACTCAGGTACTCGCATTACTGCCACTCAAATGGCTCTTAACGCTGCCGTTGCGACCAGCCTCATCCTCGCCCTATTTATCCCCTTTACCGCTCTTGCCTGGATTGTTTTAGTCAGCTTTTTAAGCTTTACTATTGTCATCAACAAATCTAAACACTTAACCAAAATCAAAGATGTCCTCGTCACCATCAACACCATTACTTTAGTCGCCCCTAATCAATTAACTCCCGATATAAAAACCAAAACCAAATCAGCCATCTTGCCCTGGCTGATCGCTATTCCTATCCTAATAGGCCTTATCCTCGCCACTATTAATATCAGTAGAGTCTATGCGGCTGATTACTATTTTAACCAAAGCCTGATTGCTGCCAATCAGAATAAAGGCAATGATGCTTATAACCTTCAAATCAAAGCTATTAACAAAGCGCCTAATATTGATCGTTATCACACTGCCTATTCCAACATTAACCTCGCTTTAGCTAATTCTCTCGCCTCTCAACCAGATCTAACTGATCAAGAACGTCAAAACATTGCCCAACTAATCCAGCAAGCCATCAGAGAAGCTCGTCTCTCTACCCAACTCAATCCCAACAAAGCTAGCAACTGGGCCAATCTAGCCAACATCTACCGCCAATTAGTTAACTTTGCTGAGGGTGCTGACCAATTTTCCCAAGCTGCTTATGTCCGGGCCATCCAGCTTGACCCGGCTAACCCCAGTCTCCGCCTGGAACTTGGCGGCCTCCTCTATTCTCAAAACCAATACGACTCTGCCATTGACCGCTTCCTGGAAGCTATTCAACTTAAACCAGACTTTGCCAATGCTTACTACAACCTAGCTAATGCTTACCAGCAACAAGCTAAAATCCTTGAAGCCTATCAAGCCATGCAACAAGCGGTTGCTCTCGTCCCATCTGATTCACCTGACTTTTCCAAAGCTCAGGAAGAACTAGAAAAACTCCAAGCCCAACTGCCTCAAACCCCCGCCCCTACCGATGAACAACCTCAACCGACTGAGTTCACCGAACCTTCTCCTCCACCCCAAGCTCCGACCGGCTTTGATAAGATCGACCTAGAAGAACCTACTCCTTCACCGTCTCCTTCACCTGACCTCTAAACTGGTCCTGCTGCGCCGCCTTAAAAGTCGCTCTACAAATCGGGCACCGAATTGGCTCGCTTAAACCTTTGTTTTTATAAAACTCCTGCTCACCCCCAGTAAAAGCAAACTCATCTTCACAATTTTGACAAACAATAATTTTATCCTTCATAGTGGACCTGGGCGGAGTCGAACCGCCGACCTCTGCAATGCGAATGCAACGCTCTAGCCAACTGAGCTACAGGCCCTTCTCCTCATTATATCCCAACCCACAACCTAATCACTCCCAAAACCATCTCATCACTCCTGACTTTGAGTTTTTAGAACGACTATAACCTCTACTAGCCGCTGTACTCAAAGGCTCTTTTATCTTTATCCCGCCTCCGCCTGAATCTGAACCAAGTAAACCTCGTAACCAGTAAACCCCAATACCACCCACTATAATAACTAAACCACCCACATATAGGCAAAAACCCTTAACGATTGTTTCTGGGTTAAAAATTATATTTAAAAGCCCATTTTTTGCTGTCTCCAATAACTCTCTCCGCAGCTCCGCCTTACTTTTCTCAGGCACCTCAGGCACTACCACTACTTCAGGCTCTAGCAGAACTTCCTCTTTTATTTCTCCTTGCTGCAACTGCTCATCATTAACCTCCTCAGCCACTTCTGCTTCTGCTTCATCTTCAATAACCATTGAGCCATCTTCAACTGCCTTTAAAAAAACTCCAGCTGGCACCACACATGTCTTTTCACCACTCAAATCAGTCACCTCCACTGTCTCCTTAGTCCCCGGAAACTCATAATCTAAATTAACAGCCTGCCAAAGTCTATCACCTATTACCCCACCATTAATACCATCACACCCTGAATCATGAATTGCCCAACCTGCTTCAACATGATCAAGCTCCCCTCTAATCGACCAACTACCTTCACCTTCACCGCCTTCATTTTCATTAAAAACACAACTAAGTTGATCGCTATCACAACGATCTCTACCTGGATCTTCACCTTGCTCAAACGGCGCCAAACTCATTGTAGCTAATGTACTTATAACCAATAATATGGCCACCTTGGGTGGCAACGGCTTACCCTCTAACCAACCATCAGGTTGGCTTTCAGGTTGATTTATCTGTTGTACTTCTCTTTCAGTCATAATAAAAAAAGACCTTTCAGTCTTAACTCGTATATTATAGGATCTAAACTACTATTTGGCAATACCTTTATAAATCTCCCGCTTTAATTCTTCCAAATTCTCCTTAGTCGCCGCGCTTACTGCTACTACTTTTTTCTTAGTTTTCTTTAAACTAGCCATGACTAACCGGATCTCACTATCTCTTAATATATCAATCTTGTTCAAAACCACTAGCTCAGGTTTGGTTATCAACTTCTTTGAATACTGCTCTAATTCTCTTCTAATCAACTTATAATCCTCTAAAACCGTCTTACTTGACCCATCAATTACATGAACTAACAACCCACATCTTTCAACATGCCGCAAAAACTCATCCCCCAACCCTTTCCCCTTAGACGCTCCTTCAATCAAACCCGGAATATCTGCTATTACCCAGCTCTTTTTCTGCCACTCCATCACTCCTAAGTTCGGTTCTAAGGTGGTAAACGGATAATCGGCTATCTTTGGCCTAGCTCTAGTTAACACTGCCAACAAGCTTGACTTGCCAGCATTAGGTAAACCAATCAACCCCACATCAGCCAGCAACTTTAACTCCAATTCCAACTCCATCCCCTCACCCTTAGTTCCCTTTTCCGCTATTCTTGGTGTCGTCATAATTGAAGATCTAAACTGCCAATTACCCCGACCACCCTTACCACCCCTAGCCAGACAAGCCCGCTCACCTGGCTTAGTCAAATCCACCTCCACCAGCTTACCCTTCGGCGTCCTATACCGCACCAGCGTCCCTGGCGCCACCTTTATCACTCTATCTTCCCCATCCTTACCATGCTTTTTGGCTCCTCCACCAGCCTTACCCCTACCTGCCTCAAACCGCTTCTGATACTGAAAAACCGCTAAAGTATTCAAATCTTTATCTACCTCAAGAAATACCGATCCGCCATCACCGCCATCACCCCCATCTGGCCCGCCTTTAGGTACATACTTTTCCCGCCTAAAACTCACCTTGCCATTTCCCCCATCCCCAGCCTTAATAGTAATCTTGGCATAATCAATCATATGGCTATATTGTACATCAGAGCCTACTTCAAATACCCCAACGGATCCACTATCACTCCACCCTGTCTAATCTCAAAATGTAAGTGCACTCCTGACGACCTACCGGTTGCTCCCATCCCACCAATCACATCTCCCCGATTCACCGACTGGCCCACACCTACCGAAACATTCGACATATGCGCATACAATGTCTGAAAACCATTACCATGATCAATTATCACCCGATTGCCATAACCATAACCATCCGGCCAACCTGCCACCACCACTCGACCACTATCAGCCGCCAATATCCCTGGCCCCGACTTATTAGCAATATCAATCGCCTTATGATACCAAACATATCGCTGAGTAATCTTGCCTGCTGCTGGCCAGACAAACTGCCCAGTCGCTGATACCACTCCTGCATCAGGCGTAGTCCGAGCCACATATCGTTTTGGATCCCATAACTGCTCGGCTGGCTTAACCCCATCCGGCACCACCAAGGTCTGACCCACCGCCAAAGCAAAAGTCTCATCATTAGCATAGTTATTAAACGGCCAGTTAAGAATCTGCTGCGCATCCACATCATAACGTTTGGCAATCGAGTAAATCGTCTCTCCTCGTTTAACTTTGTGGACCATGCCCGTCACCGGCGGAATCTCGATTTTCTGGGCTGGCTTAATTGCATCAATACTCGCCAAATCATTCTGCCACCGAATCGTATCAATCGACACCCCAAACTTGTTAGCAATACTACTGACTGTATCTCCTGACTGAACAATGTAGGTCACCACTGTATCTCGCGGCTTAACCGACACACTAGTAGTTATCTCCATCTCTCCCATCACCATCCCTAAGACTATTCCACCCATCGCCTGGCCTTCTTCATGGCTAACCGCCTGACTAATTATCGGCGCTAACAACAACCCCACCAAAAACAAGCCCGTCATGCCTGTATGTAAAAACGGCCGGGTATACCGCCCTCGTTTAGTCACCAGCCCCTCCACCACCACTCCTTTACCTGCCTCAAACCCCTCTAAAAACTGCACTCCTCGCATCGGTAAATACCTACTCAGAAAGCTAATAAACTCCTTGATCTCCCACCACCAGACTAATAACGGGTGAGACCTAATTCGCTTAAAAATCGTTATTCTTTGCCCCGAAGCCACCTGGGGCTTTTGTTCCATAAGTGACTAATCCTAACAAACCCCTCTATTGAAGTCAAAATCACTATTTCTTTCCTTGTTTCTCTTTAGCTAACTGCCTGCCTACTTTCTGTTTACACCGAGGGCAAATTGTATCTTCTGGATTAACCCCTGCTACCCGCGGTGTTAACTTAGAACAGGTTGCACACCGGGTTAACTCCTGACTCAAGGGCGTCACCTTCTTAGCAATCACCTCATCATAAGTAAAAACTAGAAAAACCGTTCCTAAAACTGTAATTGGCGTTCCAATAATCAAGTTCCAGCCTGAAATCTCTGAAGTCATTAATATCACTCCTGCCACCAGCATCAACATTGGGACAAAGCCCCTAAAGAGAAGTTTTATAACTCTCTCAAGCCTATTATTATTTCTCATGACTATTTACTCTTTTTTCGTCCATCAGTCAACCCATCCAAATAAGAATCTTCCTGTACTAATCGTCCAGTCATAACTAAAGCCACAGAAAAACATAATGTCATTAAAATCAATACTGTTATAACTATCCTTATTGCCGTCCCAAACATTCCAAAAAAATGCATCGCATCTTCTCTCGGCGTCTCTACCCCTACATACCAATCCGGCAACTCTCCTGAAAATACTCTATCTAAATGAACCGTAGAAACCGCTATTAATACCCTCTCTTCTTTACCACTACCATCCAAACTCTCTAAAATCACCTCCGCCTTACCTTCGTCAGTTTCTTCCACTTCTTTCACCAACTCCTCAAATTTAGTCCTTGTTTCTTCTTTAACCCCACCCTCTATATACTTAGAAAGATTATTCCCTATTTTATCAGCCAACGACGACCCAATAATCACGTTTTCACTATTTATCAAATGAACCTCAGTCCTCTCTGATATTACAAGAGGTTCTAAATAATCATCGATTAGCTGTGACAACAACACCCCTCCAGCTAACACACCCTTAAACCTGCCATCTTTAATTATCGGAGCTACTAGCGGCACCACATACTCTCCCTCAAAAGGACCTCCTCGGGCTTTAATCGGATCTCCTATATATATCTTATCTTCCTTCATTGACTTAGCTTGAATAAAATACTCTCTATCAACCACGCTCACACCTGGATTCTCCCTTACCAGCATCTCTTCCCAACCAACCTCATACTTCACTTGACCCTGACTATCAATCAATCCCAGCTCTGTAAAAGCTGTCCCTTCCCATTGACCAATAATCTTTAACATCCTCTTTTGAGCAGCTAATCCAAAAGTCTCTATCATTGGACAATCACTCTCAGTTATCACCACTCGAGCTACGCTCTCAAAAAATCTCTCTATTGATCTCGCCTCTGACCTGGCAATCACCTGCTCCCGATGCAGCATCTGCTCAACCAATGACTTCTTAACTTGACCTCTGGCTACTTCAGCCAAACAAATTCCTAAAATCAAAAAAAACACCGCTGAAATAATTAAAGGTCTATTTCTCCTCTTCTTGCAAAAACTCAAAAATCCTTTAATCTCTACCCTGGTTTCCTTTACCGCTTTCTCCAACATCTACCCTCAGCTTACAACCTTAAAACCCACCTAGTCAACCATTATCTAGATATTAAAATGCTTAGATTAAGATACTATAGATATTAAAATCATGTGTTAATATTCTATGTATAGTATATTATCCAACCTATGTCATTTTCAGTTATCATTCCTGTTTCTCAAAACCACCCCTCTAAACAGCTAAAAACCTGCCTCCATTCCCTCCACCGCCAAACCTTACCCCCTCAGGAAATCATCATTGTTATCAGCCCCAAAGCCAAGCCTGCTCTTTTCCGTCTGCTTAAATCATTGCCTAAAATCAAAGTTTTCAAAAAAACTCTCTCTAAACCAGCTGCTAGAAACTATGGCGCTCAAAAAGCAAACAACAGCTATCTTGTTCACATTGACGCTAATGACACTCTGGAAAAACAGGTTCTTAAACAAGCTCAAAAACTGATTAACACTAAAAAAGCCAAAGCTATCATCATCGATGAAAAATATATTCCCTCCTCATATATTGCCCGCATCAGAAACCTGGAAAGAAACTTTGTTTACCTCAATCCTCATCTCATCCACCCCCAAATCATCTCCGCCTCTCTTTTTAAAAAACTCCATGGCTTTGATCCTGATATCCGGCTTCTTGATGAATGGAGTCTCCATTTCCGACTTAACCAAAACCACGTCAAGTTCCATCAACTTAAAACCTGCAACCTTATTACCATCCCCACTTCTCTTAAAACCATCATCCAAAGAAAATATCAACGCGGTCAAGACCTACCTCTGCTTAAACACAAATATCCTCACCAATTCAATCAAGTAAAAACCTCTCATCATCTTAAAAACTTTATTATCCATAGCCGTTTCTTTCTATCCGACCCTTTGGCTGCCCCCGGCCTCCTTATCCTCAAGCTAATTGAATGGCTGGCCTTTTTCTTAGGCAGCCTTAATCCTCCTCATTACAATCTTTACCAAAACCCCTCCATCGCTCAAGATTATGACCAGCTTCGCGGCTCCACCAATCAGCGTCTTTACCGAGATTTTTGCGAAAAAACCGCCCTTAAAAAACTTCTCACTCCCCTGCCTCGTGCTGCCCTTGAGCTTGGTGCTGGCACCGGCCGCATCACTCAATTTCTTAAACAGCTTGGTATTAAAGTCACTCCCACTGAACCTGCTTCTGCCATGCTTAAACAATATCAGCAAAAAAAAGGCCTGCCTCCACCAATCCAGGCTTCAGCTGAAAACCTGCCTCAAAATCTGGGTAAGTTTGACCTGGTCATTGCTATCCGACTCATCTGGCATATCAAAAACACCTCTCTTCATCAACCAATCATTCACCAAGCCAAACAACACTCCTCTGACTCAATCATCTTTGACTTTACCAGTCTTCGTCGCTATCGCCACCCCTTATTCTTCCTTTTTCACCGACTACCAGCCTTAATCTTCTACCCCAATGCCTACAAACACCAATATTTTTTCTCCTTAAAAGAAATTAAGTCTCTGGCTAATAAAGAAGGCCTCCGTCTTCATCGCCAACTACCCCTTGACCTCCTCATTCCTCTTTGGCTCAATCTTCTACCTCAATCTCTGGCGCAAAAACTCTTTCCCTTCCTTTACCAACTAGAACTCAAACTCTCCCACCTAATTCCTCCTAGCCGGTGGTTGATAAAGTTTTCTAAATAGGTTCCTACCTGTTAAACAATACCCTAAAACCCCAATTAAACTTACCAGACTTACCCCTAGTATTAACCAATGATACCAAGCTCCATAATAATTTAACTCCACTGTAAAATCCTCCACTCCCTCAGGAATCACCACATACATCTGCAACAACCCAGCTTTATAAATCTTCACTCTTTTGCCATTAACTTTAGCTCTCCAGCCTGGATTATAGTGCTCTTTAAATAACACTCCTTTAGCTCCTTTGCCTGATACCACTATCTTTTCTGAAGTCGGACGACTAACCTCATACTCGCCCACCTCATCTGTCTCCTTGCCTTCAAACAGCCAATTCATAGCATTTTCCCAAATAACTGTCTCTGAAACATTCTTATTATCAACTGCATGAAACGGTAAATTCAACCCGCTCCAAACTACCTTACCCTT
>Ga0209976_10000468_pt1 | contig 27098 bp, 22 predicted proteins | sample SumtaG_FD_182806 | JGI IMG/M metagenome (GOLD analysis project Ga0209976, IMG submission 182806) | Deep subsurface microbial communities from Indian Ocean to uncover new lineages of life (NeLLi) - Sumatra_00157 metaG (SPAdes) (version 2) | ecosystem: Environmental > Aquatic > Marine > Oceanic >...
TAGCGCGAGAGATCGGGATCCTCCACGATGTCTTGGAGATGGTCGTTGACATAGGCCTTGTCGATGACAACAGTTTGGCCTCGCATCAGATCGGCTTCGAACGAGATGTCCTCCATCAGGCGCCCCATGACCGTGGTCAGTCGCCGGGCGCCGATATTCTCCGTCGTCTGATTCAGCTCGTAAGCGATGCCGGCAATGGCAGCCACGGCGTCCTCGGAGACCATTAGTTCGACATCTTCCGTGGCCATCAGCGCTTGATACTGGGTGACCAAGGCATCCTTGGGTTCGCATAAAATGCGGCGAAAATCAGCCGCTGTCAGGCTGTTCAGTTCCACACGAATGGGCAATCGACCCTGCAGTTCAGGGATCAGGTCTGACGGCTTGGACATGTTGAAGGCACCGGCAGCAATGAACAGCACGTTTTCCGTACTCACGGCGCCGTAACGCGTACGCACGGCTGTTCCTTCGAGCAAGGGAAGCAAGTCCCGTTGCACGCCCTGGCGAGAGACACCGGGCCCGCCGATTTCTTCTCGTCCACCGGCTGCGATTTTGTCAAGTTCGTCGAGAAAGATGATGCCCATCTCTTCGGCCAGCTGCAGTCCTGTTTGCCGAACTTCTTCCATGTTGATCAAGGAATCCAGCACGTGTTCGAACAGGATGGGGCGCGCTTCGCGGATGCGCATGCGCCGCTTCTTCTTGGAGCTGGGAAGCAATTCCGACAGTACACTGCCCATGTCGATGCCCATTTGGTCGATGCCGTCTTGCGAGAAGATCTCCATTTGAGGATTGACGGATTCTTCAATCAGCACTTCAATGTAGCGCTCTTCCAATTCGTCGGCTTCCAGTTTGTCGCGTAGCTTCTCACGCGTGGACCGAGAACCGTCTTCGCGATCGTTATCAACAGCCGTATGTGCTGTTGGCAACAGGGCATCGAGGACTTCCTCGGTCACCAAGCGCTCGGCTTCTTCTTCCACACTAAGGATTTCTTCTTCCCGCACCATGTCGATGGCGATGTCCACCAAATCGCGAACCATCGATTCGACGTCGCGACCGACGTATCCTACTTCGGTAAACTTGGTGGCTTCGACCTTCACGAATGGGCACGTAGTCAGCCGTGCCAGGCGTCGCGAGATCTCGGTCTTACCTACCCCGGTGGGTCCGATCATGAGGATGTTCTTAGGTTTGATCTCGGCACGGATCTCGTCGTCGACGAATTGTCTGCGCATGCGATTTCTCAGCGCAATGGCCACTGATTTCTTGGCATCTGCTTGTCCGACGATGTACTTGTCCAGTTCGGACACAATTTGGCGAGGAGTCAATCCATCCAAATGAGAATTGGATACTTCAATAAGTTGAGACATCACGTTCCTTTACCAGTGGATTTCTTCCAGAGTAATTTGATCGTTTGTATAGATGTCAATCTCGGCAGCGATTTCCAGAGCACGACGTGCGATTTGTTCAGCAGTCAGTGTCTCGGATGCAGACGTCAATCCTTTGGCAGCGGCTAGAGCATAAGGGCCACCCGATCCGATGCCGATAACCCCGCCGTCGGGTTCCAAGACGTCGCCGACGCCTGAGATCATAAGCAAGCCTTCCTGGGATGCTGCAACGATGACGGCTTCCAAATGCCGCAGCATGCGGTCAGTTCGCCACTCCTTGGTCAATTCGACAGCCGATCGTCGTAGTTGTCCGTCGTACTTCTTTAACTTTCCTTCGAACTTGTCAAGTAGGGCAAGGCAGTCGGCTGTTGCTCCAGCAAATCCAACAAGGACGGAGTCATCATGAAGGCGATACACCTTCTTGGTACGTGTCTTGATGATCATGGTGTCCAAGGTGGCTTGTCCGTCGCTGGCAATAACGGCAGTTCGTGCTGATTCCGAATATACAGCAATGATGGTGGTATTTCTCACATGTGCCATAAGGGGCCTATTTTAGTCTTGTAGCTTGCCAGCTTCAATCACGGCACGTTCCTTCATCAACTTCCACTAGAAAGATTACTTGTCTAAGTATTAGTTGTAGTAGTAGTATGGTGGATAACCCACTACTTCAGCGGAATCAGGCAAGAAGACTGCACTTGCTCGGCTTCTTGCTGCAGACATCATGGGGAAAAGAACCGCCAACCTGTGAACAAAACCTGTTGACAACTGAGCCATCCTTTTCCCCAATGGTTTTCCCCTGCCTAGGCAACGATTTCACCAGGATTTTCACAGGAATTCACCACCCAAGAAAGATTGGTATAGAAAAGCTATCGGATCATGGAGTACTGAGACACAAGAGACTCTCGAATTTCGTTGATCTCGGAATGCAACAGCGGCGTTTCTTCGAGCATAGCCTGAACGCGGACATAGGAATGCATCACGGTGGTATGATCGCGGTTGCCGAACTCACGTCCAATAGCCGGGAACGAGTGATCCGTCATCTCGCGCGAAAGGTAGATGGCGATATGGCGTGCTTGAGCAATTTCTTTCTTGCGGCTCGAACCCTCCAATGCCTGGCGCTTGAGATTGAGTCGGGCCGCCACTTCCTCTTTGATGTAATGAATGGTCAACCGCGGGCGCTGGCCTTCCTTGGGCAGCATCGATTCCAAGGTGTTTGGCGTCAGCTTTTCACCCCTCAGGTCGGCAAACGCCAGCACCTTGTTCAAGGCCCCTTCCAGGGCACGCACACTGGAAGAAATTCGCGAGGCGATCAATTCCAGAATATTGGCATCGATGTCAAGACCCCTTGCAGCCGCTTTCTCACGCAGGATGGCAATACGAGTCTCCAAATCCGGTGGCTGAATATCAGCAACCAGCCCCCATCGAAATCTGGACACCAACCGATCCTGTAGTCCCGACAAGTTATCCGGCGCACGATCGCTGGACAGAACGATTTGCTTTTCGCTTCCGTACAACTCGTTGAACGTATGAAAAAGCTCTTCTTGTGTCGCTTCCTTACCTTCAAGAAAATGGATATCGTCGATCAACAACAAGTCGATTTGTCGATACTTGCTCCGGAATGAAGCGGTCGAGTTGTTCCGAATGGAGTTGATCAACTCAATCGCAAAACGCTCGGACGTCGTATACAAGACCGAACTTTCGGGAGACACTTGGAGCACCTGATTTCCGATGGCTTGGAGAAGGTGCGTCTTACCTAATCCTACGTTTCCGTAGAGGAACAGCGGGTTGTAAGCTACACCGGGCCTTTCGGCGACGGCTTCGGATGCGTAGTAGGCCAAATCGCAATTCTTGCCGCGAACGAACGAGTCGAATGTATAATCCGAGTTGAGCATTAGAATGTTCTGATCCGATGAGAAAAGGACACTTTTTGAACCGCTGGTGGAATTGGGAGGCAGTTCGTCCTTCTCCGCTACTTGAATCACCAACGAAATGGCCTGATTGCATGACTCGGAAGCGAGATCTTCGATTCGCTTGCGGAAACGCCGCTCCAAACCACCTTTGGTAAAGACATCGGGAACAGCTATGGTGAGGGATTGATCTGCCAAAGAAAGGGGAGTAATTCCTTGGAACCAGGTTTCGAAACTGGTGTAGGAAAGTTCAGATTTCAAACTGGAAAGCACTGATTCCCAAACGTTTGCTATGGCTATGGACATGCACGCCCCCTCTTTGCAGACGAACTACATTAACGAATCGGAATCCGACCAGTCAAGAGAGAGGATTGAGCGAAAAGGGGAAGAACCATAGAGCCAAACCCCGTAAACAAGGCAGAAGTGAGTTGAAAGGACAATGGTCCGTTTCTTCGAGGAGCTTAGCGTCCAACCCATCTATTGACGCAACCACGAGTCGTCATTCCGGCAAGATAAGGAGGCCCTTCCACGAGTAGTTGGGGAAAAGCAGAGTTCCAAAGCTCTCAACAGGGAAAACCTTGGGGAAAACCTTGGGGAAAACAAGAGGAAGGGCCATTCGTTGGCTGTCTTAGGACACACCTCGGGCACAGAGACGTGCCAAAACGGCTTACCCCACGTACTTATCCACAGGAAGTTCGTAAATCGAGCGAATTACAGGGGCTTATCCACAGTTTTGTCCACAGCCCTACGGATTTCGGGAGCTTTGAATGAGGCTACAATACGAGCTTTCCTGGCACAAGGAAAGCTTAACATACGAAGGGAACGAGGAAGCGGCACGACAAGTGTCCTTAAATAGAGAAGTTTGTTGCGGAAGAACGAAGAAATAACGGTGCCGAGGCCCAGATTTGAACTGGGGACACCCGCCTTTTCAGGGCGGTGCTCTACCAACTGAGCTACCTCGGCACGACTGGCGGGGACGACCGGATTTGAACCGGCGATCTCTGGAGTGACAATCCAGCGTCCTAAACCTGGCTAGACCACGCCCCCATAGTGCCAAACAACTCAGTGGGCGAAACAGGACTCGAACCTGTGACCTTCCGGATGTAAGCCGGATGCTCTCCCAGCTGAGCTACTCGCCCATTATATCGATCACATAGTCGACCGCAAGGGTCTGGTTCTGGTGTCCCCAAGGGGATTTGAACCCCTGCCGCCGGGATGAAAACCCGGTATCCTAGGCCGCTAGATGATGGGGACCTGGCGAACACGCGACTGTTCGTAAACGCACTCAGCGTTCGTAAATGCATTTTGCATTTGTAGGCGAAGTATAAAGGGTCGTCTGCTCCTCCTACAATCTTCTGGGTCGTACTGGACTCGAACCAGTGACTCCCTGATTAAAAGTCAGGTGCTCTAACCACTGAGCTAACGACCCTACCGAAAACAATCTGTGGGTCGTAAAGGACTTGAACCTTCAACCAACGGATTAAGAGTCCGCTGCTCTACCATTGAGCTAACGACCCGAGCGTGAGGAATGGTACGGAAGGGCTTTTGTACTGTCAAGACTTGCTGTCCAGACTGCGGTCAAGAGAATGGCGCAGGTTCACCAAGTTGACTGAACGTGAACGTCTCCGCTAGTCTCATTCAAAGAGGGGAGACGAAATGTTGCGCAAAGAACTCATGGACAAACTCAGCACCTACACTCCACAATCGAAGATGAAGCAGAAGCCAGGTGAATGTCTTATCAAGTTGGGAGAGAGGAAAGATCGATCGGTCAATTACCTCGTTGTTGAGGCGATCCTGCAATACCTGGACCGACAAGAGGAATGAGGTGGCGGATCAGTTCTAGCTCCAAGCGGACGCTACGACAGGAGGCAACGAATTGGACCATCCGAGCGTGAAGACTGGATTCGAAAAGATTCTCGATAGCCACGGCTATGGGTTTCAGTACAGTGTCTTGAACCTAGCACACGACCTGACGTGCAAAGGGATATCTCGGTGGATAATTGAGTCGGTGGAATTCCCTGTAGAAGTCCAAGGAGCTGGAACCCGTATCGATTTCATCCTCCGCCTAGATGGCACAAACCTCCCCACCTTCCTCCTTGCCGAATGCAAGAAAGCGAATCCAGCGCTCTCAGACTGGTGCTTTGCACGCGCCCCATATATTCAGAAAGATCGCTCTAGGGAATATGCAATTCTGGAGTACCTGGAGATTGATGATACCGCCCAAGTTCATGCCTCTAGTTTGGAGAACTGGTCTAGTCCAGAGCAAAGGGACGCTTATCACATTGTGCTGTGGAAGTCAAATCTAAAGCGAAAGGAGAGGCTTCTGGTTGTCCTGGGCGAGGCGCAATCGAGAAAGCAGCGACTCAAATCTGTAGAGGATTGAATGGGATAATAGAATTCCTGGCCTGGGATGTTCAAATTCTGGGAGAAAAGAGAGCTGGGCTCTTCCTCCCTGTAATCTTCACCACGTCTCGGATTTGGGCATCCGATGTGGATTTAACCTCAGCGGAAATCAGTACCGGGAAGATTGATTTCTCCACTCACACCCTGAAAGAGAAGGAGTGGCTCCTCTACCAGTATCACCTCTCACCAGGCATCAAGCACTCATTGCCCCCCCTATCCAAGCCCCCAAAGACGCTTGGCCAAGTCCTGGACTCGCGGTACATCCGAACGATTCTAGTCGTCACCGCGAGGGGCATCGAGTCATTTCTCAAGTGGGCTTCCGATAGGGACAACTACTTGTAGCCAGATCTTGACATACCTTATGAGCATTGTCTCCCACGCGTTGTGTAAGTTTCGCGTCCTTCGCTTTGCAGGCCTCCGAATAACGGGCATCATTCCCAGCTGTTCATAGATCGTCTTGCCGTTATCGTCGCAAAGAATCAAGACTTGATACCTGTTCATCATTCCCCCTTCTCACGCCGCGACCTTTGCTGTGAGAAAGGATTTCAGAGCGCCCTCAAGCTCTTCGTCAACGATGTGAGTATAGATCTGGGTGGTGGCCAGGTTCGAGTGCCCGAGCGCTTTCTGAGTCAACCGGATGTTGGTCGTCTCCCGATGCTCAAGTGACTGAGTGCCGAGGTCGCGACATCCTCAGCGCTGTGAGAGCGTAGAAAAGCGCAAAGACTGCCCCCAACTCTTCCAGGAGTTCTTGATGTAGCCAGAGAAACCCGAATAGGAACATCAGGACAAGAAGCCCTGCTGTCGCCCAATGGGGGATGAGAAACCGGAGTGGAGTCTTCTTGAATCGACTTATCCACAGCCAGCCCGCAACAGTCACCAGTGCAAATGCTGCCACACCCCACCGATACAACGGGCGGATAAAAGAATTGTTGAGGTTGTGAACGTTCAGTTCTCCCTGGTCGTTTATCCGCTCCAGCACGGCCGGAGTGCTCCAGCCAAACCAACTTTGCCCCCAGCTGATCTCCTCCAAGCCAAAGAACAGGAACACAATACCTATGCCAACGAGGAGCGCAGCTACGATCTTACGATGATCGGCTGACTGCCGTCTTTGGAACATGGCAGCCCCGAATAACAGGAAGCTTGAGCCCATAAAGAGAATCGCAGTCAGCGTTTCGAAGAGACCGTTCTCTCTATACAGAGGATCTTGCATTCCTCCCCCCAAGAACCAACTCGCGACCAGAATCAGACCTGTGATGGAGGAACTCCACAGGAGAACGAGAGAGAATCGCCAGCCAGTGAGATTGCTGTACAGGACAACGAGACGGGTGATCATCTCAGAAAAGACAACTGGCCAGACGACAACCGAAATGCCCACGACTAGAAGGAGCACTCCAACGAGCGGCAGCACTTGATGGATGTACTTGATTGTGTTGACGGTGATGTGCTGATTAGGGCTCAGGTACTTCTCTGCAAACCCAAGCGTGTGAACGAAGAGCGGTCCCGAAAGGAGAAAACACGCAATGCCCGCAAGCGCCAATATGAGACCGAGCACTCGCCAGGTGGTTCGCGCACTGCTTTCACTGGTGCTATGGCGGATTGGGTTCATACACGAGAATACTATATCGCCTGGCTGCCAGAACTACGACTTAACACGCTCACGACTCTCCCTTCTTACGCCGGGACCTTTGCTGTGCGAAAGGATTTCAGAGCGCCCTCAAGCTCTACGTCAACGATGTGGGTGTAGATTTGTGTGGTGGCTAGGTTCGAGTGTCCTAGCGCCTTCTGTGTCAATCGGATGTTGGTCGTCTCTCGGTAGAGATCGGTTGCGAAACTGTGCCTCAGGGTGTGCGGCGAGATGTCCTTCTCAATCCCCGCTTTGACCGCGTAACGCTTGACCATCCGCTGGATGTACCGAGGGTCAAGCTTGCCGCCTTCCTTGGTCGTGAAGACCTCCTGAGGGCCTCCTGTGCACTCCTTGGCCTGTCTCTCCTGCCATTCAACCAGGGTGGTTAGATTGGCCTCTCCGGTCCACAGGGTTCGATCCTTGGCACCCTTGCCCTGTCGAACCATCACCTTGCCGCTGTTGAGGTCGATGTCCTTCCATCGAAGATGGATCGCCTCGGACAATCTCAAACCGGTATCGAGCATCAGTCGAAGCATCACCCGGTTACGGTGTCCGGTGAGGTATCGCGGGTTTGGTTGTGCGACAATTGCTTCTTGTTCTGTTGCTGTCAGGACTTCGGGTATCTTCCTTCCCATGTTTGCCTCCATAAGAGTCCGTATTTTAGCTCTTTTACGGATTCATACACGTAGTATACAGCAGGTAAGAGAGCAAGTCAATACAATGCGGACTGATTCACAGGGGCGGTTCGAGGGGTTGGCTTTTTTTATAGTCGCAGATAACTCTCGATTTGGGCCTATCTTGGACCCCTCTCAGGACGGGTGAGGGGAATAGCGGCCCTCTGAGCCGATTCTTCCGCTTGAGGAGAGGGTTGCACTGTTAATCAGATTTGATGGGTTTGACACTTCAGTCTTTGCGGCTGTATGCTTCCTTCATGGATACCGATGTCAATATGACGGAATAGATGTAACGAGAGAGCGATTGGAGTCGAAAGAGCGCCTGGAGAGAGACTAGGCGCCAGTAAGTGGCTTTGCGCGTTAATCATGGTTCGCCACAAGGCACATATAGGAGGTAAGCGAAGATGACAACAAATCAAGAGAATAAGCGCTCAGCACAATCCTCGCCGCCACAGAGAGTCCCTTGGACTTCCGTGCCCTACTCTACATTGCTGATCATCGCCCTTTCCTTTGCCATCGGTGTTGGCGCCGCTCTGCTGGTAGTCAATGCCTCTTCCGCTACTGCCACGACCTTTTCAGTCCCCAGTCTTATCGCCTTCATCTTCGGAATCGCGGTGTCCAGTGCATCCATTGTGCTTGCCATTGCCGCGATCTACTTGGGCCGCGTTTCCGAGGAAAGCATGGCCAAGAGGAGTGACGAAAGCATCCGTCTGCAGAACGAGATCTTTCTTAGGACGACTGACGCGCTAGCCCGGATCGAATCCTCAACCGGCACCACGGAGAAGCGTATAGAAGACATTATTGCAGGGCGGGCGGGCGCGATCTCTGATCGTATTGCCGAAGATGTCCTCGACGCGCGGCACGCTGGAGGGAAAAACAGAGAGGACCTAGAGCAAGAAATACGTCGGTCCGTTGAAGATGAACTGACGCAATCGCCGACTGAGGAAGAGACTGCGGAGAGGAAGAAGAGAGCAGAAGAACGACGTCAAGTTGAAGAGGTATACGATGAGTTCAACATGAAGGTTCTCTTGGCGATTTCAAACATCCCCGGAACACGATCCCTAAGAATCGGTGAAGGGCGTGGCACAAGCGGAGACACCCTGTTCGACGGCTTGTTCGAGGTCAATGGAAGAAAGATAGGCATAGCAACAATGTCATGCCACCCACGCGCAAGAGCATTCAATCCGAGATTGCGGCCGCTGTTCGACGGTCTCTTTGATGTGATCTCGACGGAGGTAGTAGATAGGGCCTTTGTCGTCTACGACGACAAGTTGAAAGTTGACGGTTCCACATCGACCGCCATAAAGAAGTTACTGTCATTCGTGAAAGAGGGGATAGCCAACTCTGTGTTCGTTTTTGACGGCGAGTGGGCCGAAGTCCAGCAGGAAATTCGCAACACTCTGCAGCAGATCTCGGAGGCCGCCGAACCAGGGGCTGGAGCTGACGCGGAGGACCGCGCGACTCAGACCTAACGCTAGGTGTGGGCAAGAGGGAAACGGATGAAGGCGCCAAACTTAGCTCGCATCGTTGAGACCGACATTCCTGTAGAGTCGCGCCAACTGGACGCTGCCTACTTGGCGCAACTGCGGACGGACGTTCTTCAACCCATTCGGAAGTTACAGTCCGATGGATACATCGAGTGGTTCTCATTCCTTCTGCATCCAGCCCGCCTGGTTAAAGGGCGTGCCCCCAACGATGAGACTTGGGTCTTCCATCTTCGTCTGGAGCCATCGTCCGATCTCAACGTTGACAAGCTCATCAACCTGCTCCCAGAGCACTTCCGTGACCCACAGCATGTTGACTTGGCGGAGATCAGCGGACTGAATGGTGCCCTTCTCATGGATAGCGATTGGGCGCAGGCCTGGCGGATCGTCGGCGAATCGGCTGAGTGGGTTCTGTGTCTACTTGAGGCACACGAGGATGAGTTGCCGCCGGAGCAGATCTTCCAGTTCTTGCACTACATGACCAATGCTCTCTGCCTCGGCGGCACGTGCGTTCACACCTCAAAGCAGATACATTTCTAACCAGGGCAATTCGTGCACTAACCCTGGGATACGTAACGAATCTTCGCAACATCTGCCGTCTTTGGTTGCCAAGAGGATTCTGATTTGGGCCTATCTCGGACCCCTCCCAGGGCGAATGGAGGGGAATAGCGAGGCTCTCAGTCGATTGGCGGTCTAGTGAGCAGTCAATAGGACCAGGATGACGCCCTGCTCTTCGTCCATTGGTTCGAGAGCCTTGCCGACCAAGGAGCATACACATGGACCTGGTCCAGCCCAGCTCACGTGCTCATCCTCCACAGGTATAAGAGGTCCCTCTGCTATTCCACCACATGGATTACTACCGTGCGGTTGAAGTAAACCCCTTCATACCAATCAGCTTGTCCATCCTGCTCCTGGTCAAACCCGTCAATCAGCGGTTCTTCAAGGTAGATATACACCTCCAGCTCGTAGTCGCCCGGGGCTTCCAAGTTGAGCTTGTCGTACTCCCAGAGCGCGGTCCATGTGTTTTGCGCAGGCCAAATGCACAGCTCGAGTGGCCCATCAGATACCTGAGGTTCACTCCAATACTTCTCCGCCTCCTCTACGGTGATCTCCTGAATCACCACTCCGTTGAGCTTCAAGGTGTAATGGTGCCATGTGGTGTTGACCCAAGCATCCGTCAGCCCTCTGGAGCAACTCTCCCATCCCCACCAGATGACTCCCACTTGACCTGGCCCGACTGTGACCTCGTCATACCATGGGGCAATTCGCACCTCTTCCATTTCGCACGCAGGCGTGGCACCAACCAGTGCCAGACTGAGCCCTATCAGTAAGACGAGCCACCAAGTTGCCCTTGTTCTTCTACTCATGATCATCCTCCTTACTCTCTGGACGGTTCCCCTGTCCCACCCAGGCAATGACGAGCCCCCCTGCGACCAGCCCCCATGGCCGGTCTGCTTCTGGAGTTGGTCTAAGCGACCACCTCCTGTGAAGGCGATTATAGAATGTGTGCGGCAAACTAGAGACGCGATGCGTAATGTTCTTCACGCTACAGCAAGAATGCAGAGAGTGTCAAGTTGATCCGCCCGGGTGGGTGACGTGACCCCCTGAAATCGGTTCAAGAGCAAAGCTAGGATTCGGGGTGAAGGTCAATGAAGGTCAGACTCTACATCGCTACGATGAACAGGCGTTCGATCTCTTCCGCGGTTGGCCAACGGTGAGTTCTGAGGCCATGCAGAACACTAGAGCGTACTAGTTCGAAACCCGTCCCGTCTGGCACGCCAATCGGGACTCCAACTTCCGGGCTTTGGTGGAGATACTTCGTGAGGTCTCGCAACATTCGCCGTCTTTGGTTGCCAAGAAACTCACGATTCGGGCCTATCTTTGGACCCCTCCCAAGGCGAGTGGAGGGAATACAGAGGCTCTCAGACGATTGCTTTCAATTCTGCGGTTCGAAGGAAACGCGAACCCTGCGAGCTTGCAGAGCTTCGATGTCCACCATGTCTGGAGAGCCAGGCGTGAGGTCGAGGGCGTTATGGCGAAGGTCTACCCGATCGCCTGCATCCAACCCGGGATTGTCGACGAGCGCCCTAATGTCGGAAATCTGGTTCTCTTGCAGGTAGAGTTCCGTGAGGTTGGTCAAGCCAGATAGTGTGGTGATGTCGGCGATATCGTTAGCCCACAGCCCGAGCTCCATGAGATTGGTTAAGCTGGCTAGCGTTCTGATGTCGATCCGATTGCCCCCCAGATTGAGTTCCGTGAGGTTAGTCAATCTGGATAGCGCTCTGATGTCGACGATCCGATTGCCCACCAGATAGAGCTTCGCGAGGTCGGTCAAGTCCGCTAGCGGGCCGATGTCGACGATCTGATTGCCCTCCAGATGGAGTTCCGTGAGGTTAGTCAAGCCGGCTAGCGGGCCGATGTCGACGATCTGATTGCCCACCAGATAGAGCTTCGCGAGGTCGGTCAAGTCTGCTAGCGGGCCGATGTCGACGGTTTGATTGCCCTCCAGATGGAGTTCCATGAGGTTACTCAAGCCAGATAGCGAGCTGATGTCGACGATCTGATTGCCCTCCAGATGGAGTTCCATGAGGTTACTCAAGCCAGACAGCGGGCCGATGTCGACGATTTCGTTGTCCTCCAGATGGAGCTCCATGAGATCAACGCAGTACTGAATCCCTTGAAGATCACCGATGCCCTGGTGGATGGCTTCGAGGGACGTTAGCCTTTCTAAGTCGCTATTGTGGATGTCCCCCGTCGATTTCTCAATCGCATCACGAACGACCGCTTCAAGCCCTGGGTCAGGGAAATTGACAACCACAGCAGAAGATCGTTGACATCCAGGGACCGAGACCATTGCAACAAGAACGCTGAGAGCCAAGATCACTCCAATTGCCGGCAGCCTACAGCTACTCATGCCTATCAGTCGACTAGCTCGCTTCATCATGGTGAAATCATGATATTGGAATGAGGCCTACAAGCCAACAGAACCCTCGCAACAAGAGCCACCTTCTGTTACCTCGCTGGAAGCGACTCGCATGCCGGAGCCGATACGTACGCACGGGGGGAGGGGGCGTCTGGGCTTTGGGACTCCAAGACATAGCGATTAACAATACCTCTTGACGCGAGTCACTACATGCTGCTAGGCTTAAGAATCTAGGCAGTTCGATGGTCATTGACACGTGTGGAATCGCGGAAACGCCCTTGGAATGGGTCGTAAAGGACTTGAACCTTCAACCAACGGATTAAGAGTCCGCTGCTCTACCATTGAGCTAACGACCCGAGCGTGAGGAATGGTACGGAAGGGCTTTTGTACTGTCAAGACTTGCTGTCACCGGTCTCGATGACCTACGATCGAGCATGCAGCCGCTACAGTTTTCCGAGCCACCGCTGGCTCCCCTTGCCGAACGCATGCGTCCGGTTTCTTTGGATCGTGTCATTGGTCAGGACGATCTGCTGGGTCCTTCCGGTCCCTTGCGTTCGCTCATTGAACGGGATGCCTATCGCGCGCTGTTGTTCTGGGGGCCGCCTGGAACAGGAAAAACAACTGTTGGACAAATCATCTCTGCGCGCGCAGAAGCCAATTTTGTGCATTGCTCGGCCGCACTGACCGGTGTACGCCAAGTTCGATCGATTCTCGAGGATTCGCAGTTTCGATACAAGACCGAAGGGAAGCGCGATCTGCTCTTCCTTGACGAGATCCACCGCTTCTCCAAATCGCAGCAAGACATCCTCCTGCCGTTTCTCGAAGAAGGAAGCATCATCTTCATTGGCGCCACCACTGAGAATCCCTCGTTCGTGCTCAACGCGGCTCTCCTATCAAGGTGCCAGTTGTTCTGTTTCACACCACTGGACGAAGCGGCCATGCGAGGCATGATCGATTATGCCGTTTCCCACGAAGATGGATTGGCAGGCGCTGTACGACTCACGGACGAAGCAAGAACCATGCTGGTGGCACTATCCGACGGAGACGGACGCCGAGCACTGTCCACACTGGAGATGGCCACCTCTCTTTCTGAAGGCGGCACCATCGATGCGGAATTGATAGAACATGTCGTTCAACGCAAGGGATTGCGCTATGACCGCGCCGGAGACGAACACTACAACATAATCTCGGCTCTCCATAAATCGGTGCGAAACTCCGATCCGGATGCCGCTTTGTATTGGCTCGCCCGCATGATCGAAGGTGGAGAAGACCCGCGATTCATTGCGAGACGGCTTATTCGCATGGCGTCGGAAGACATTGGATTGGCCGACCCTTGGGCCATCCTGCAAGCGACCGCTGCCTGGGATGCGGCCGAAAAAATGGGGTATCCCGAATGCGACCTCGCACTGGCTCAGGCCACCGTCTACATGGCCTGTGCCGAAAAGAGCAACGCCCTGTATTCGGGGATGTCAGCGGCCAAGCGCGACGTACATGAAGTACCGGCTGCCGAGGTTCCTTTGCATCTACGTAATGCCCCCACCCGGATGATGAAAGACCTCGGCTATGGAAAGGGCTATCAATATGCCCACGACTTGCCCGATCAGGTCGCTCGCATGGACTGCCTGCCCGAAGCACTGAAGGGAAGAACGTACTATCGCCCTAAACCCGTCGGGGTCGAAGCGAAGATTGCCGAGCGGTTGAAGCGGTGGCGCAAGCTTCGGCAGCAACCTCCATCCGAGGCATGAAACACGGCCCCTCGCCAGGCTGAGCAAAGGGCCGTGACTGGTTTCCGCAATTAGTCCGTCTTATGCAAATGCCGCTTGATGTCGAGCTTGCCCGACTTTTCAAACGGTTGATCGACCAGCGTAAGGGATTCCTTGTTCTTGATGCGCTTGAACGCAGCCAGGTTCTCGTTTCGCTCTTTAATGGCTTGCCAGATGTACTCAATCGCTGCTGCTGCATCGTCGATGCCCTGTTCTTTCAAGTACGTCTCGTTAGGGTACACCTGGGCGCAAACCACTGGGATTCCCTGGCGCTGTCCTTCGTACACCATCAGTTCTTCAATCGAAGGAATCGTGACCATCTCCCACTCGACCTCTTCCGGATACACGTTCTCGCCCGTCTCGAGAACGATGACGTTCTTGGCACGACCGGAGATGAGGAGGCGGCCGTTCTCGTAAGTTCCCAGGTCACCGGTGTGAAACCATCCTTCGGAGTCGATTACTTCGGCGGTGGCTTCGGGATTCTTGTAGTATCCGGCCATGATGTTGGGCCCGTAGGCCAGGATTTCCCCGATACCGTTCTCGTCCGGATGATCGATCCGGATATTGATACCCTCGACGGCCACCATGCCCGGCTCCTCAGCGAACGCTTCACACATGGTCAACAGAGGGGATGTTTCGGTCAGGCCGTATCCTTCCATGATGCCGATTCCCATATTTCGGAAACCACCGGCCATCTCCGGGCTGAGAGGAGCGCCTCCAGACGTAAAGAAGCGGAACTGCTTGCCAAACAATTTCTTCTTCACCAGCTTACCCATCAATAACGGCGACGAGCGATCGATCAAACGTTTCAGTCCCGACTTCGCAATTCCCGCGCGAATGCGCCCGTACAACACGTTGTACAGTTTGGGTACACCGAGGATGATCGTCGGCTTGGCTTTGCCCATCACTTCGCCCAGATTTCGATCGACCGGCGTGTAGCTACTGGTTCCACCGACCACCATCGGCGTCACCAGGGTGATGGTCAGGCCATAGATGTGATGCCATGGTACGATGGACAGGAAGCTATCCTCGGCGGTCAGCGACACGCACTTCACGGCGGTGATTGCATTCGATGTGATGTTGGCATGTGTCAGCATGGCGCCCTTGGCATTCCCTGTGGTTCCCGATGTATACATTATGATGGCAAGGGAAGATGAGTCGACTTCCACTAGCGGCAGCGGCGTCTTGCCCAAAGTGAGAGCGTCGAGGAAGTGAACGCGTTCGTCCTTCACGCGATCCATAGACACGATGAACGGTTTTTCGGGCAGCTGATCGCGGAACGAAAGGATATCGTCGGTCTTTCCGCCCGAGAAAACGACTCCCTTGACCTCGGCTTCCCGAAGGATGCGTTCGATCTCGCCCTTCTGAAGCTCAGGGTCCAAGGGAACGACGACGGCCCCGCAACGAAGAATGGCAAAGAATGAAGTTGCCCATGCAGCCCGCGGTTTGGATATCAGGGCCACGCGATCTCCCGGGTTGATGCCCATCTCCGAGAGCGCAGCCGAAAACCGCCCCACCATCTCCCCCAGACGTTCGTACGTGATCTCGTTCAGAACGAGAACCACTCCGCGCCCCCGTTTTCTTTCCTTGGGAATCGGCATTCTCAAGGCAATCCGTTGCCCATGTTCGGCAACCGCATCATCAAACAGCTTGGAAATCGTCGGATACATGACTCTCTCCTTTTGGTTCTTGAGCCCGCGAAGACTTGGCATGAAGAGACCCCCGCAGTCCCTCACGAAATTCGCCGGGCCGAATCACTTGGCCAGATACTTCTCTGCCTCGATGGCAGCTATCGCCCCTTCGCCAGCCGCAACAACGGCTTGTGCATATTGATTCGCGTTAACCCGGGCATCTCCAGCCGCGAAGATGCCGGGAACGATTGTATGGAGGAAAGCGTCCGTACAGATGTAGCCTTCTTCATCCAAATCGATGGTTCCACGAAGAAAGTCGGTTTGAGGAAGATGACCGATATTGACGAACACACCGTCAACGGGAATCGTCTCTACCTCATTCGTTTCCAAATGGCGTAGACGAACGCCGGTTACATGGTCGTCTCCCTCCACCGAATCAACGGCACGATTCCACAAGAATCGGATCTTCGGATGCTCCTTGGCACGTTGCTGGAGGATGGCCGACGCGCGAAACGCCTTGGCATCGTCTTCCGGATGACGGACAACGATGATTACGGAGTCCGCGAACCGCGTAAGGAAAAGCGACTCCGTCAAACCGGAATCGCCAGCGCCGATCTGGATGATGTTTTTGCCTTGGAAGAAGAATCCATCGCAAGTCGCACAATAGGACACGCCTCTCCCTTTCAGGCGGGTGGCGTTTTCAACGGGGAGTTCTCTAGGTCTTGACCCGGGCGACAAAATAATGGTTCGCGCTTGATAACTCCCTTGGGACGTAACAACTTGGTGAGTCGATGGGCCGGGCTCAATGCGAAGCACGTCGTCCAAGACGATGGAAGCACCAAACCTCTCGGCTTGGGCGCGCATCTGCTTCATCAATTCAGGGGCGGAAAAGGCCTCTACAAAGCCAGGCCAGTTCTCAATGAGATCGGTCTCATTGAGCTGGCCGCCGGGCAAGCCCCTTTCAAGCACAACGGTCGATAGCAGGGCTCTTCCGGAATAAATGGCTGCCGTTAATCCCGCCGGACCGGCACCGACAATCAGAACATCGACCGGTTCCCTTTGATCGTTCATAGGTTCGATTATGGGCGAGGGATACTGTTTGGTCAAAAGCTAAGAAAGTGTCCCTCGCCTCGGAAGCATCAATGATTGGTACTGCTATGGGCCAGGGTTGCCTTCCCGCCCAAAAAGGGGGCCCTGGCCGCGGAAGCGTCAAGGATTAGTATTGCTATGGTCCAGGGACACTCTTCGGTCAAAAGATGGGAACGTGTCCCTGGCCGCGGAAGCGTCAAGGATTGGACTGCTATGGGTCAGGACTCGATCAGACATGTCCTGACCGCGGAAGTGTCACGGATGGGATTGCTATGGGCGAGCTCTAATCCAGGTCAAACGGCTCGAGTGTGAACGAATCCCGTGATTCCTCAACGACAGTCTCGATCCGAATCCTGGCTTCGTTCAGAGCGGTACGGATCGAGGTGGCCAGAGCGATACCACCCTCGAACAACGTGATGGCTTCATCCAACGGTAGCTCGTTGGACTCCAGCTTCTTGGCAATGTCCTCCAGCTTCTTCAGTTCCTGCTCAAGGTTCATTCGGGGCAACCTCCTCAATGTGGGACATCAGACGACCGTCGGCGAGTCGCGTTTCGATCGGTTCCCCAACCTTTAGCCCCGCCAAGCTTCGTAATGGACGCGTCTTACCTCGACGGAACGTCAGGGAATACCCCCGCCGGAGAGGCAGTTTGGGATCGGATAGTCTAAGGATCTCCGACCAGTGTCGAGACGATTCCTCCCGCGCTTTCCATCTGATTGAAATACAGCGGAGCACAGAGGTCAGTCCGAGATCGAGTCGTTGCTCGTAGGTTTCAAATCGCCTCTGCGGACCGCGCATCAAACAGGCATCGACTCGTAAGCGGAATTCGTCGAAGCGCTCTTTCCACAGCGATCGTATCTGTCGTTGCATTCGATGGAGAATCGATGAAACCGTACCAAGCGCCTCGGCCCGGTCGGGTACAGCCAACTCGGCTGCTGCGGACGGGGTGGGAGCACGGCGATCGGCCACAAAGTCAGTGATTGAAAAATCGATTTCGTGTCCTACAGCCGAGATCACGGGAATGGGACAAGCGTACAGATCCCTTGCCAATGCCTCGTCATTGAAGGCGGCCAGATCCTCGGCCGATCCTCCTCCTCGAGTTAGGATGAGCAAATCGAGAGGTTGGGAAGATCGCGAGAACCGAATGGCGTGATCCAGCGCCTTGCACAGTTCTCCAGGGGCAGCTTCTCCTTGAACGGTCGACGGGAAGAGGAACACACGAACGTGTAGCCAGCGGCGTTCCAACACGGACTGAATATCTCGAAGAGCCGCTCCTTGGGGCGAAGTGATAATGCCGATGGATCTAGGAATGGTGGGAAGCTCGGACTTCGCCTCAGGATCGAACAATCCCTCTTCCTGAAGTTTTCGCTTCATCAAGTCGAATGAACGCTGAATGGCACCCGTACCAAGTGGTTGAAGGATCGAGACTACGAATTGATAGCGCCCTCGCGGTTCGTACACGGTCAATGTCCCTTGTGCCAGTACAACGGTTCCCGGCTCGATGGTTGTCGGAGCAAGCAAAGACGTTCGCGATTTGAAACGAACGGCACTCAATTCGGAATTCTCGTCCTTGAGTGTAAAATAGAGGTACCCTGACGGCGCGCGGGTCAACTCCGAAATCTCTCCTTGGACCCAAATCGTTCCGAACTCCTGCTCAAGGACAGTTCGCGCTGCCGTATTCAATTCGGAGACAGTGAAGACGTGTCGTGATTCCATGGTCGGACAGACAGTGTAACCTAACTGCTTTCTCGGGGAGAAGAACCGAGCAAAGCTTGAATCACACGGTGCTTCCGACTATAGTTCGGGCATGGCAGGAGACAGTAGTATCCGTTTCCCTTCCACGATGAGACTCAAGAAGAAGACTGAGTTTATTCGCGTGTTCCGTGAAGGTTCAGCATGGAAGGGGAGTTGTTTGTCTCTACACGTACTCCCGCGTACGGGAGACGTACTCCCGCGAAAAACGGGGGATATGCTTTCGCAGGAATCGGGACCACGACTCGGAATTGTGGTCACCAGGAAATATGGCTCGGCGGTAGAGAGAAACCGGATCAAGCGAAAAATCCGAGAGGCATTTCGCAAGACGGCGTACCGCCTTCCTGCGGTTGATCTTGTGATCAAGCCAAACGCAACATGTAAAGAGGCTCCGGAAGAAGAGATCATACGGAGCTTCGAGAAAGCGGTGAAGATGGCGCTTGAGAGCATGAAGGAGAGAACATGAACAAAGAAACGATCTTCCTGACGAAACAGGGCCACGAGTTGATGCGCCAGGAAATGGAACAAGCGCAGAAGATCCTGTACGAAGAGATACCCGAGAAACTCAAGGCCTCGAAAATGAACGGAGGCGATCTGCGCGAGAACAAGGAATACATGTATCTCCAATCTCAGCAGCAGTACTACGAACGAGAAGTACGCCGCCTGACCTCGGTGCTCGAAGTGGCAGAAATCCTTCCTGAAGATCAGATTTCCAAGGATGAAATCGGTATCGGATCCAATTTCATTCTTCTGGACCTGACGCAGAAAGAATCGGGAACCTTCGCCTTGGTTAGTGCCGCGGAAGTGGACCTTGATAAAGGCAAAATCTCGGTTGCTTCCCCGGTCGGCAAGCTATTGCTCGGAAAAAGAGAAGGCGACGAAGTCATGGCTGAACTACCTTGGGGAAAGAGCAAATTCCGCGTTATCGCAATCAATAAGTAACTGGGAATCGTATGTCTGATACATTGCTGAAGGCTCGCCTCGACAAGCTCAACAAGCTGAGGGATATGGGAATCGATCCCTACCCGGCGAGGGTGCCTGCCAGCGAGACCATAAGCCCGATCAATGAGAGATTCACTTCGTTGGAGAACGAGGAGCACTCCGGGCATTTCACCACCATATCCGGCCGGTTGATGGCTTATCGCGGTATGGGCAAGGCTTCTTTCTTTGATGTGATGGATGGAACGGGCAAGATTCAAGCATATGCCACCCTCGACAAACTTGGCGAAACCTATGCCGTCTTGTCTCAAATCGATGTGGGCGATTTCGTATCCGTCACCGGCGAGGTGTTTCGCACCAAGCGCGGGCAGCTGTCCATTGCCGTTGACGAGTTCGTGTTGCTATCCAAGTCGATTCGACCGTTGCCCGAGAAGTGGCATGGATTGAAAGACGTTGAGATCCGGCATCGCCATCGTGCCCTTGATTTGATCTCCAACGACGACGTACGAGAGACGTTCATCGTTCGGTCGCGCATCCTAGCAACAATCCGGCGGACACTTGATGATACGGGGTTCCTGGAAGTGGAAACCCCGGTGCTGCTGTCTATTGCCAGTGGAGGGCATGCCCGCCCATTCGGAACCCATCACAACGCGCTCGACATCGACATGTGCCTGCGCATTGCCTTGGAGCTTTATCTAAAACGCGTGATGATCGGCGGAATCGATCGCGTCTACGAGATGGGCAAGTGTTTCCGTAACGAAGGCACGTCGACTGAGCATAATCCCGAATTCACCATGCTGGAGATCTATCAGGCTTATACGGATGTCGAAGGCATGATGACGCTGGCCGAACGGATCATCACGAACAGTCTTCAGGAAACGATTGGGAAGCTACAGGTCGAGTTTGACGGCAAGGTGATTGACTTTTCTCTTCCCTGGCCGCGCATCGGAATGGCCGATGCAGTGGCGACTGCCATCAATGTTGATCCGGCGGCTCTTCGAACCGAGGAGGCAATTCGTTTGGCCTCCGACCGAGGCATCGAACCAGCGCCTGCAACCCCTGGCACAGCCGTCAGCGCGCTGTTCGAACGGTTCGTTGAGGATACGCTTGTTCAACCCACCTTCATCACCGACTACCCGATCGAAATCTCGCCGTTGGCCAAGCGCAGTCCCGAAGATGAAAGTATTGTCGAACGGTTCGAGCTGTTCGCGGCCGGCATGGAGTTGGCCAATGCGTTTACGGAACTTAACGACCCCATCGATCAGCGGGCCCGGTTTGAGGCGCAAGAGAAACTGCGCGAGGGTGGCGACGAGGAAGCGCAACGAATCGACGAAGATTTCTTGTTTGCATTGGAACATGGCATGCCTCCGGCTGGAGGCATGGGCATGGGCATCGATCGGTTGGTGATGTTGTTCACGGGATCGACCTCGATTCGTGACGTGATCCTGTTCCCTACTCTGAGGAGAAGAGAAGAGTGAGCAACGGACGCTCGGCACTTCGAAATCGATTGAGCTCGTGGATCGATTCGGTACTTCATTGGGATCGACGTATGGCCCATACCATTGGAGACAATCGAAAACTGAATAGGCTTGAGCGCATATTCATGACGGCCACCTACCTTGGCGATGGCTACATCTGGGTATCCTTGGCTCTGGGATTGTTGGTGTTCGGAGGAGCCATGGGGCGCCGATACGTCGGGATCGGGTTTGTCATTACAGTCGCCAACATCGCCACATTTCGCCTGATCAAGACGGTGACGGGCCGCGTCCGTCCCGAAACCACGGCAGTCGCGCGCTTGAGAACGAGAATCGACGGATACTCATTCCCGTCGGGGCATGCCACCACATCGTTCGGATTGGCATGGGTGGTCTTCAACGCTTATCCGCACGTAGCGGTCCAGACCTCGGTGTATGTTGTAGCCGCTACTATTGCCTTCTCGCGCGTGTTCGTGCGTGAGCACTATCCACTCGATGTGCTGGGGGGAGCCATTCTAGGATCTGTTGTTGCCGCCTTACTTTTCCCTCTTCTAACCCGTTTGCTTTTTTGAAGACCTGGGAGCGGTTGATTACAATTCAAGGGAAATGAACATCACAACGCGCGCAAGGAACGTCTGATGAAACATCACTTTTCCCAACGGGTTTGCGGTGCCAAGAGATCTGCCATTCGCGAGCTGCTGAAGCTCACGGAACAACCCGACATCATCTCGTTCGGAGGAGGTTTGCCGGCCCCTGAATCGTTTCCCCACAGAGAACTGGCTGAGATTGCGCATCAAGAGTTGATGAACAATTACGCCAACGTTCTTCAGTATGGAACCACCGAGGGCAGCCGAACTCTGCGTGATGCCTTCCTTAAGTGGCTTCGTCCACAAGGCATCGACGCAACAAGGGAACAATTATTGGTGACCACAGCGTCTCAGCAGGGACTGGATCTATTGTGCAAGGTGTTCTTCGATCCCGGTGATGTGATGTTCTGTGGGCTCCCGACCTATTTGGGAGCCATACAGGCATTCAGCTTGTTCCAAATTAACAAGATCGGGGTTGTTCTCGAAGACGATGGCATGAGCATCGAGAATCTGGAAAAGAGAATCGCTGAAGCCAAGACGGCCGGCAAGCGAATGAAAGGGATCTATGTGATTCCCGATTTTCAGAACCCGAGCGGAATCACCCTCTCACTCGAGAAACGTAGGCAACTTCTGGAAATTGCCAAGCAGGAGGATTTGCTGATCTTCGAAGATAATCCATACGGCCACCTACGTTTTGCCGGGGAAGAGATTCCTTCCATCTACAGCATGGATACCGAAGGACGAGTCATCATGCTGTTCACGTTCTCCAAGGTCTTGTGTGCCGGCCTGCGCTTGGCGGTCATGATCACATCGCAGCCCGATTTCATGGACGCCTTGGTTCGAACGAAGCAAGCCACCGACCTGTGCACGTCGAAGCTGACGCAACATCTGGCTGCCCGCTACATGCTCGATTACGGACTAGAACAGCACCTCGATGAAATACGACCCATTTACCGCGAGAAGCGGGACGCCATGATCAACGCGCTCGAGAAGTACATGCCCAAGGACGGGGACATCCGCTGGACGCACCCCGACGGCGGCTTGTTCATCTGGGTCTGGTTACCCGACGTCATCGATACACACGAAATGCTCGCGCAAGCAGTGGAGAACAAGGTGGCCTATGTCCCTGGTGCGGCTACCTTTGTTGACGGTACCGGGCACAACACCATGAGGTTGTCGTTCTCGTCGAGCACTCCTGAGCAGATTGACGAGGGAATTCGTCGGTTGGCTGACGTTGTCAAGGCGGAAATCGCATCAAACAAGGTGGGAGCGCACGAATCAGTCTAAATCAATTTGGGAAATGAAAGCGCGGTATCGCCAACAAACTGATGCCGCACTTCCGTTAGAGAACGGCTTCCGGAAGACCTTTAACCAGCTCGGTCACGAAGCGACTGGTCAATTCGAAGTCGGACAATCGCAACGTCGAAATGGGTGAATGAATGTATCGGCAAGGTACGGACACGATGCCTGCCAGCACGCCGCCCCGTGTGAGATGGATGGCACCCGCGTCCGTGCCCCCGTAGGTGGGAAGCTTGTATTGATACGGAATGTCTGCGTCTTCGGCGATCGACTCCATCGCTCTCAGCACTCTCCTGGTTACGACAATGGAGCGGTCGGCCACAGAGATCGCGGGTCCGAATCCCAGCCGTACAGGTTGAGAGTGATCGGGTACGTCCGGCATATCAGCGCCGATGGTTCCTTCCACGGCAATGGCCAGATCCGGCTCGATCTGGAAGGCCGCCGTGCGAGCGCCACGCAATCCCACTTCTTCGCCGATAACGAACGCGAACACAACATGTGTGCCCAAATCCAGTCCCGCCGTGCGTTCGGCTGCCTCAATCAACACGGCGCAGCCGGCGCGATCGTCGAACGCCTTGCCCGTGACATAGTCATCCTTGAGTTTCATGAACGGATAATGAATGGTGAGCGGATCGCCAATACGAATTCCCATTTCTTGAGCTTCTTCCACCGAGGCAGCCCCAATATCGATGAACATCTTCTCGATCGGCAAGGACGCCTTTCGCTCCTCCGGGGAAAGAATATGGGGCGGAGCCGTTCCGATGACGCCGGTTTGGAATTCACCCGACCGTGTCTGAATCTTGACACGATGTCCGGGTATGATGCGAGGATCCCAACCTCCGATCGGCACAAATCGAAGGTATCCATCTTTCTCAATCCACTTCACGATGAATCCGATCTCGTCTAGATGGGCATCGAGCATCAACGTTTTGGCATCAGGGTTTGAGGATCTGCGGGTGGCGAAGAGGTTGCCCAGCGTGTCTGTCACCACTTCATCGACGTGTGGGGAAACCAGGGTTCGAACGAGATCGCGTACCTCGTCTTCAAAACCGGAGACGCCGAATGCATCGGAGAGTTCTCTCAATAAGTCGATCGTTTGCATCGGTGGGAAGACCTCCTTGTCCGGCCGGAGTATAGCGCGAACTGGAGGCTCTTGGCCTCCAGTTCGTAGGAGTTTAATGCAGTGCATCAAACATCCTGGCTGGATGTGCAAAAGAGCATTGGAAGTTCTTGTTGCCCAGATCGGTTCGCGTCTTTCACGGATTTCGTGGTTGTTGAAGTCATCCAACGTTATTCTTGATTCTTCTCCGCGACCTCTGCGCCCTCGGCGGTGAATGCGTCTGTTCCGCGAAGGGAAGAGTCAGAATCTTGGTTTCAAGAATCTCACCGCAGAGATCGCCGAGACAGAGCATTGAGGCCCCCGTCTTGTTCTCTGTATGTACTCGGCGAACTCCACGAGTTCGGCAAACTCTACGAGTTCGGGGACCTCGGCGAGTTCTGCACTCTCCGCGTTCTCCGCGCCCTCTGCGGTGAATGCGTTTTCTTCTCGCGGATATCGTAGTTGTTGGTGTAATCCAACGTTGTTCTTGATTCTTCTCCGCGATCTCCGCGGTGAATGCGCTTTCCTTTCGCGGATATCGTAGTTGTTGGTGTAATCCAACGCTATTCTTGATTCTCTTCCGCGTTCTCCGCGATCTCCGCGGTAATCGCTGTGGCTCTTGCAGTACGAAGAGGCTTGTACAACAGCCTGTATCTAGTCTTTCAAATGAGACAGGATGTTCGCTGCCATTGCCTCTGACACTTTAGCACCGGCGGCAATGTCTTCAGGCGTCGCGTGAGATAATCGATCGACCGATCCAAATGCCTTCATCAAGGCAGACTTTCTCTTGGGACCGATCCCAGGGATCTCATCGAGAACCGATGACAGACTGCGCTGGGATCGCAGCCTGCGATGATAGGACACGGCAAACCGGTGTGCCTCGTCCCGAATGCGGCGCAACAGCAACAAAGCCTCGGAGTCAATGGGAAGACGAATGGATTCGGACTCCCCCGGCTTGAAGACCTCTTCCTGGCGCTTGGCCAATCCGATGATGTCAATGCCTTCGATATTGAGCTTTCGAAGGACGTCGACGGCCACATTGAGTTGCCCCTTGCCCCCGTCGATCAACAACAAATCAGGCAGCTCGGAGAACTTTCCTCGAGTAATGGTCGGATTGGCCAACTCGGCCAATCCGCGCCGAAAACGGCGTCGAACGACTTCCCTCATCATGGCGTAGTCATCAGGCTTGCCGGACAGATGAACCTTGAAGCGACGATAAGCATCCCGGCGAGGCCGCCCGTCTTCGAAAACGACCATCGAGCCGGTTGCCTCTCCTCCTTGGGTGTTGGAAATATCGAACGCCTCGATCCGTTGAGGAAATCCATCCAGCGAAAGGCCGTCAACGAGCTCAATTAGAGCGGTCGAAGAATCCTTTCGAATGGTAGTCCGCTTCTGATCCTGCTTGAGAGAATACCTGGCGTTGTCGGAAGCCATCGCCACAAGCGACCGCTTCTCGCCTCGCTGGGGCGCTTTGATATCAACCTTGCGTCCGCGAAGCTCGGACAACCAACCGGCGAGTAGATCCTTATGCTCAACTTCAGATGACAGCAATAGCTCTCGAGGAATGGATGAAGCGTTGGCATAGTACTGGGTCATAAACGCTTCTAGAATATCCGAGTTGGTGACGCCATCGGGTGCGCGAAGGAAGAACGCTTGACGTCCGACGATGCGTCCACCGCGCACGGCGAATACGAGGGTACAAGCTCGGTTGCCCTCAGCCGCCAGCCCGACGACATCACGGTCGATCTGATCGTTAAGAACCACTGACTGCCGTTCCAAACTTCGTTGTAGGGAGTAGAGTTGATCGCGCAAGTGAGCGGCGCGCTCGAATTCCTCGGATTCTGAGGACGCCTTCATCGACTTCCGTAGCCGTGTGATCAGCCCCGAGATGCGCCCTTCGAACAACATAGCGGCCTGATCGACCAACTGTCCGTAATGGGCTTCCGAAAGCAACTCGGCGCAAGGACCGGAACATCGTCCGATGTGAAAGTTTAAACACGGCCGCCGCGGTGTTCTCAACGGCAAGTCGAGCGAGCACGTTCGAATGGGAAACAACTTCTGTGCCAGTTTGAGCGTGGCCCGCATGGCTTTGGCATTGGTATAGGGACCGAAGTAACGTGCGCCATCCGGATAGCGACGCCGAACGATGCGAACGCGCGGGAATGCCTCATCTGTGATTTTGAGATAGGGGTAGCGTTTGTCATCGCGTAACCGCACGTTGAAGCGCGGTTGGTATCGCTTGATCAAGCTATCTTCGAGCAGAAAGGCTTCCGATTCCGTGGCTGTTTGAATCACCTCGAAATCGGCGATTTCTACGACGAGGGCCTGTGTTCGCTGATGAAGTCCGGCGGGCGATTGGAAATACGATCGTACACGGGAGCGCAAGGCAGCTGCCTTACCCACGTAGATGACGTCACCCTGGGCATCCTTCATCAGATAGACGCCTGGTGAATTGGGCAAGGCCTTGAGCTTGTCTTCTTGCTGCTGATCCTTTGGCATCGTTACGTGGATGGTAGCGAGGTCGGCGTGGTCGCTCAAACTGAGTAGGAACGGTACTTGCCGAGTTGAACGATCTCATTGGCCCATTATAATGGGCACCTCGAAGGTTTTGGGGGTGTAGCTCTAACCGGGAGAGCGCCCGCCTTGCACGCGGGAGGCTGTCGGTTCGAATCCGATCACCTCCACCAGGACAATGTCAAAGCCCCTATTCAAGGGGCTTCTTGCTGCTTCTAACCGACAGACCCAAGTTGTGTGTATAGAGAACGGCTTCGGTGCTGTAGCTTCTGGGGGGAGCACTCTCCATGCAAGATGGCTTCTGGATTTGTGCTTGGAATCACAGCGGCCAATGTAAATCACCACGAACTTACTCAAGCATCATGGGAAGGCGAGTGTTGCGGGTTCGAAGTCGAGTTCGAATCCTCTCAGGGGTCCAGTGTGAGATCAGAAACCGCCCTACGAAGTCGGGAGTTCTCTGTCTCCAGTTCCTTGAGACGTTTCATCTGATTGACCCTCATACCGCCGTATTCCTTCCTCCAGCGGTAGTAGGTCATCTGGTGAATGCCAAGTTCTCG
>Ga0209976_10000471_pt1 | contig 26987 bp, 39 predicted proteins | sample SumtaG_FD_182806 | JGI IMG/M metagenome (GOLD analysis project Ga0209976, IMG submission 182806) | Deep subsurface microbial communities from Indian Ocean to uncover new lineages of life (NeLLi) - Sumatra_00157 metaG (SPAdes) (version 2) | ecosystem: Environmental > Aquatic > Marine > Oceanic >...
TGAATAAAATAAATAAAGATAGAAAGAAGAAAAAGAAATTGAATCCTTTAACAGAGGAGCAATTAGAAGAGCTTCAGAATGCTGTTAAAATGCAGTTCCTAAAGGGGAGACTAAGCTTATGACAGACTATGAAGATGAATTTAATGTTTTTACCTATCAAGACTATTTAATTTTCTACAAAATAGAAAATCATGATTGGTGGATTCATAGAGATATAGCTGTAAGAAAGGACTTTTTCTTGAAAAAATTTATTAATGGGCTAGATCTTTCTATTTTTGAAGAGAAATTAATATTTACCCCTGATATACTTGAAACCAATAAGGATATGGAATCTCCCGAAGAGGTTCCGGGTTCGGACCCCGGGGGGATAGAATTAGATGTCGATGCCTTAACTCCGTTCTATGACGATATTAACATTCTAAAGGATTGGAATAGAGAGAATTGGGACGATCTAATGATCGGATTATATGATGCTGCTAGAACCCATAAGTGGTGTATTCCAGTATTATATGATGAACCTCCCTATTGGCAGATATTTACATATAGGGAAATATGTGAAATAGTCTATGACAAAAAAGATGTTCCTATTAAAGCACACGCAATGTGGGCCAAACAACTTCCGTTAGCCAAAAAGTATAATCAGCATGATGTATGGATTAACTTAACAGAGGAGGATTCTGAGAAGTTAAATGATAAGGGGGAAAACACGGGTATGGGGCTTTTTGTTAATTGGGGCCACGATATTGATAAGGATATAGATAGTAATGACCTAGAAAGTGTATGGTCTCTGAGCGTAGATTTAAGATATATCCTAAATGATATTCTCTCTAATAGTGCCAAATCAAGTGGCTTCTATCATGTAACGTATGGTGGAGCAATTACTCCCACCCTTAGAAATGGTATAAAAGACTCATTTGAAAATTGCGGAACTAATCATATGATTGGTGCTACGGAGCAAACTATAATGAAGATAGATTCCATGTGTCCGGCAAAACCAGAATTCTCCATAGAGGCAATGGATAAGGTCATGAAAATATTTGCTGGTGCTACTAATCTTCCTTATTTATACTTTAATAGTGAAAAAGATGTGGGGGGAATATATGAAGAGAATAGCTCTGCTATGGCTCAAGTTAATGCTAAAAAAAGGGAGATATTTAGTAAGTTAAAATATTATGTTTTAAAACTAGTGGAAATGCGTTGGGGTATAGTATGTGATGAGGTGTTCCCCAATATTCCAGAAGTAAAAGAAGAAGAAGATTATAAGGAGTTTATTATAGAAAGTAGAGTTTCAGATAATAAAAAAAATAAAAATGTGAAAAATAAAAATGCCTGAAATAAATGAGAAGGATATAACTAGTTTGATGGATGAGATTAGAGGTGCTTCACCAGAAGCTGCACTCAGGGCTGGAATAGAAGACATAATCAAAGCTGATAAAGAAAAGGCTAAGGCTAAGGTTGATGCTGAGAAGAAATTAGCTGAAAAGGTTAAAGCCGCAGCTGAAAAACTTAAGAATGAAAAAAAAAAAGTAGAGGAATCTTCGGATGATCCCGAACAAGAATCTCATAGACATTCCGAAAAGGATGATACGGGAAAGTTCAAGAAGAAAGAACCGGAAACTCCGAAGGAGGATAAAGATAAGCCAGACGATAGAATTAAGGAATTAACTGAGCAATTGAAGACTATGACTAAGGAAATAGAGGCTCTGAAGAAAAGAAAAAATTATAGGACAAAACCACCAGATGCAGAAGTGGTTGATGAAGTTGATGATTTTATTAAGCAAAACATTACAAAAGATTTTGAGGTAATACTTTAAATTATGATTATAAGCAATTATAATACTCGCGAATAAATAGGATGGGTTTGTAGGCCTAATCCCGCGTTTTATAAATAAACAAAAGGTAGACAGATTATGGCAAAAACAAAAATAAGCGATTTCGGAAGTTCGGTATGTGTTGATGACCAAAACGAGAAATATATGCCAGCATTAGGTGACGGAACTGCTATACCTGGTGATTTATGTTATATAGACCCAGCAGATGGTAAAGCAAAACGAACAGATATAGCTGCTCAAGAATTCTTCTCTGGAATATTAATGGAATCTAAGATTACAGGAACAGAAACAGCTCCTGTAGCAGGAGTAGCTGTTAGATTAGTAGTTCCAAAATCAGGGCATGGCTATAGAATTAGATGTACAATAATAGCTGGTGCTGTTAATGTAGTAGGTGGAGGAGCAACATTTTCAAACGATGCAGGTAAAGCTGATGTATCAGATATAACACTAATATTATCGTTCATTGGACAATTAGCATTAGAAGCTGCAGTAGGCGATACTGTCATAGAAATAAATTGGAAGTAAGGTGAATAACAATGACTAAATCAAAATTAGAACACTTAGGAAGCTCAGTATGTGTAGATGACCAAGATGAAAAAATGATAGCAGCTTTAGGAGATGGTAATGGAATACCTGGCGATTTGTGTAGTGTAATCCGAACAACAGGTAAAATCCAAGGTTCTACTACTGGAGCACTTGAATTCTTTTCAGGAATTCTAATGGAGTCTAAATTAACTGGAAGTGAAGCTGCAATTGGAAATGGAGTCCCGTGTAAATTAGTAGTTCCAAAATCAGGACACAATTATAGAATTAGATGTGTAAATGTAGCAGAGACAGCTAAAGTAGGAAGTGGACTTACATTCTCAGCTACAGCATTTAAAGCAGAAAGGACTGTAGGAGCAGGTACAGCATTAATAAAAGCTTTTATTGGACAGATTGCATTAGAAGTGTTAACAGGCGATACTGTCTGCGAAATGACTTGGAAGTAAAGGTGATAAAAAATGACAGTAACTTATAACACAGCGTTAGAACAAAGACAATATATGGCAATTAGCTTGAAAGCAGCTAAGTTTTATTTAGAAAAAGCAGCAATGATGCCCTTACCATTAAAGAAAACTCCAATTCCACATGTAAAGCAATTTAGATGGACAAGATTAACCAAACCCTATATAGCTGCAGAAGACACATTAGGAGCAACATCAGGTAATATAGCAACGGGAGGTTTAGAAGCAGAAGAGTTCTCAGAAGACGGACCATTAGGAGATGTTCAACACGGATATCAAGACTATAGTTTAGGAAGTATAGCTATGTTTTTAAAGGTTAAGAATAGCAATATTCCTCAATTTATCGGACCTAATCTATTAGCAGATAAAAGAGAAGCAATTATAGAAAAATTTGCGTTAGATGTAGATAATGGAATGATTAGAGGTATATATGACAGAACTGGCAAGGTCTTAGTAGCAAGTGGATATCAAGCTCAAGCAACATCCGTGGCAAATCTAAATGGATCTGATTCAAACCTTGAAACTAAAGGAGATATCTGGAAAGCTCTAAATAAGATGATTGATACTATTCCTCTGGGAATGAGACAATCAAGTCCTCCAATGGAACTTGTGATGTCAGAGCATATCTATAAAATGGCATCTGACCCAAATAGGGTTTATTTGCAAGATATAGAATGGGATTATATTATGAAGTATCTAATGGGTGAAAGGGCTTTAAAATCCCGTAAGATTAATCCTGATGTAAAGATTTCAAATTCAATGTTAGCACCTGCGGACACTACGACTACACATGATAGAATGGCACTGTATGTCCCAAATGAACGCTGGATAGGACGAGTAGTTTCCCGTGGTTTCTCTAAATTAGGTGAGAAAAAAGGAATGCTATCCACTACAATGCAATATGGTTGGACAGGTCGTTGTATCATTGATAATGCACTCGCTGCAACATATACAGAGCAAATAGTCTGGACATAAAATAAATAATTATTTTTTATTTATTTTTTAACAGGTGATAAACAATGGTAAAAAACGTAGAAGGAATAACATCGCCACAAGTACCAGATTCAACTAAGTATGTCTGTCCAAGATGTAATAGTTCACTATTATATCTATCAAGCACTATAGATGATCCAATAGATATAACAAAAGATGAAGCATTCGCAGCATTAATGATACATTCTGATAATCCTATAATGGGAATAGTGGCTTTATGTCACAATTGTGGTAATGAATTTGTACCATTATGGTATACATTTGATGAAGTTGCCACAGATGGAACGGATATGACAATGACTGCTTTTGATACAGATAGAGATCCTGGTTCTGGAGCTAATGCCGTAGCTAATTTATGTGCTGGTTTATTTGCGATTTGTTTAGTAGATGCTGGTGGGGATAAAGGGAAGTATGTCACTATAGCGACTAACACAGCAGCAGACCCAGCAGTTCTTACACCACAAGCACATAACGCAAACGGAGACGGATGGTGGATGATTACGAACATACTACCAGTTGGTTTGACAGCAGTTTAAGGTGATTAAAAATGGCAGCAGGAGATAATGAATGTAGAATGCGATTATATGAGTATAGGGATATTGGTGGAGGTATCTTGGGTGATTTACCCGAACATATCAAAGCAGCAAGTCCTCAACTATTAGATATATATATAGTTGCAACACCAGCAGATGCAGCAGGCTTTTTAGAAATAGACCCACCAACAAGTGTGTTATCATCAGTAGGAGAAGTAGTAGAAACTATTAGTTCAAGTGCAGATGATGGAAACGATGCAGGAGACCATTTACAAGGAATCAGTGCTATTGGAATTAATGGCTCAAATAAGATGGTCACAGTTCAAATGTTAGCTACTTCAGCAGCATGGACAGAAACATTACATACAGAAATATGGAAGAATATATTCCATAGTTTTGGTAGTAAATGGGGAACTGGAGATAGAGACCCAGCTGGAGCAGTAGATATTAGAACTGTAGGAGATACAGTATTAGTAGAATTAGTAGCTGGAGATAACGAAGGAAATGGAGCAGCATTTGTAGTTCCGCACGGACACGCATGTATGTTGTATGGTGGACGATTAACTCGAATTACTACAACTGGAGCATGGGCAAATGATGAAGGTGTTGCAATTAGAATAGTTTACATAGATACAATAGATGCACTTAGTGAAGGTGGAGCAGGAGCACCAGCACCAGCAGATAGAGCAATCAATTGGCTGGAATATATAGTAGCAGGACAATATGGCAATCAATATGTAGATATTCCAAAAGGATTTATATTCCCAGAAGACACTCAAATTATACATCAGGACAGTTCAGTAGTAGATGGTGGCGAACCATACACACTACATCTACAATATCTAATCTGGAAAAAATAGGTGAATAAAATGGATACAGAATATGTCGATAAAAAAGTTTTAAAGTGTCAAGGGTTAGTTGACAATGCGACCTCTGATGAGCAAAAAAAACTTTATCAAGGATACCTGGACTTTTGGACCAAGAAATTACCAAAAGCTCAGAGACCCGAAATAATAACGAAGAAAGAAGAGGCTAAAGCTGAGAAGATACTCGAAGAAAACGCTGAACTAGCTAGATTAGAAATGATCGCTATGGAGAAAGCTAAGGTTGAAGCAGAGGAATTAGCAGAAGCGAAAGCCCTAAAGATAGCAGAGTTAGAGGCTAAACATAGGGCAGAGCTAGCAGCGTTAGACGAACCAGAACCAGAACCCGAAGAACTTAACGAGATCAATTTCGAGCTGTTATATCCTAACAAAAAAGCTTATAGGACTCAAAATGGAGAGAGAATCGAAACTATTGCGTATAAAGAATATTTAAATAAAACAGAATCAGAATAGATGTTTTTTTTTATTCTATTATTTTAATTAATTAAATAAGTGAATGAAATGGTAAGTACATACGGTTATATTACAAATGTTTTATTGGAAGCTTATACCGGTATAGATTATGAAACAACTTATGCAACCTATACCGATATATTTGTAGATGCTCAAATCTCTATAGCAGAGAGAGCTGTAAGGAGTATGTGTGTCAATCCACCAGCTACAGCAACAGATGGCATATATGCAGCAACTATGATTCTATCTGAGAGATTTATGAGAAATGTTATGATTGTTGATGGCTATGCTGAAGAAATGCCAGCATCAATTAAAGCTTTTTTCGATTATATTGTAGATGTTTTATTGGCAAAACAGCAAGGCATGGTAGATAGCATTCCAATAGGGCGTGGTTAATAATGTTTGAAAGAACAAAGGTAGGACTCCCCGTTATCAAAATAAAGTATTTGGCTAAGGGGAATGAGCTTAGCTTTGAGGAAGTTCTTGCCCTATTCCATAACATGCTCTTATATGTATTGGATGAGCTAATGGCTGAGTTAAGAATCTGGATTAATACTAAGGTTCCTAAAAGAACTGGTCAATTAAGAGATAATTTACTAAGAAATCTAGAATCTTCTAATGTTAAAAAAGGATTAATGAGAATTGTTCTCGGAACTGATATACAATATGCTCCTGATGTCGCTGAGATGTCTACTGTTCAAGTAAGGCATTCTGGTGAAGTAGGTTATGCTTATTATTGGGGTAAACATGGTAAGCTTATATTAGATGATCCTGCAGCTATTGGTAACTTCTGGGAAGAGTTAATAAAATACGCTAAAGAAAAAAAGATGTCTATACTGGATAGAGCAATTAACGAATATTTTGCGGGGACCGGGACACTAATAAAATCAGTGAGAGGTAGCGTATAATGACAGAATTAGCAGATTTAGATACATTTATCACAGAAGCGACAACAAGCGTAATTGTAGAATCATTTCTAACTAAGAGAAAGATCTCAAAATTAGCAACTGCTAAGAAAGCATTAATCGAACCTGGAGAATTACTTAGTGTTGATGGTGCTTTTTATAAAAAAAGATTTAAGATTAAATTACAGATGGATAGTGAAGCGAATATGACAACTGCTATTAATGATATAATTGATGGTGCAGTTGCTTATAGTAGGAGAGCAGCTGGTTTTACATATCCAGCGACTATGGCTCATATTCATTTTGTTTATAGTAATAAAGCTTTCATTCAAAATGGTATATGGAAGCAAGATATATATTTAGATGTGGAATTGGTGACCAGTTAAAATGGTATTAAATAAAACTTCAAAAGATGTATGGCAATATCAAGATGCAGTAGGAACTGCTCAGATAACTACAGCAACTGGAGCGGGTGCTGTTTGTTTTGAATTTGGAGAATATAACGAGGCGTGTGGTAAATGGTCTGTTCCAAATACACAGAATCCAGTAGAATCACATTGGGTTTATAATAGTGGAACACCGACATTAATTAATGGAGAGAGAAAATATCCTACGTTTAAAAAGGTATTCCTTCCAGTAACAGCTCAGTGTTATGCGTGGATGCAAGGTCTTCCAGTAAACGCAACTCCTGCTGTAACAATTAGCACATTAACATCGGGGATGACAAATCCATTAACTATTAGAACACAAGAAGATGGTGGAACGCATCCAGATAACGTTCAAGCAGTTGACTGTTACTGTGTTGGTTTAACGTCTAATGCGGAAAGAGACAAATCTTTCTTAGTAGAAGCAGAATTTATCTATGGGGAATTACAAGATGTAAATGATTATGATAATATAACAGATCCACCTTTAGCAGCTGGATTAATGATAGGAAGTTATAATGGTAATCCAATATTGGAATGGAATAGCGTATCAATTCCCGGCATAGAAAAAGCAGTTTGGATGGAGAAAAAAGAAAGTGAAGTGGTTTCAGCAGACGAGGGAGTACTTCAAACAATACATACTTTTAAATCTGAATCTGTAAAGATTATGTTATGGGGAGGTATAGAAGTAGATGATATGTGGGATGATTATAAAGCACGGACTACAAGAGATATGACAATTCAACTTATAAAATTCGATGCTACTTCTAATATAATGTTTACTTTTACCAATTGTAGGATAACATCATTCGAAAGAATAGGTGAGAGATATAAAGGTAAGTATGCAAGTGCTATTACATTAGAAGCAGAAAAGGTTACAGAGTCATCGGATTGGTTTACTGAAGGTGGACTTGTTTTTGCTACCCATTGGAAAGCAGCATTATAGATGATTAATATGAGTGAGAAATTAATAATTGAAACATCTTTAGACGATTCAAAAATAAAGATACAACAGGCAGAAATCGAAGCTAAAAATGAGCAAATAAGTCAAGATATTGATGAGAATGAAAAGAAATCAAGAGAGGCATGGACTAAAACGATGGCTGCAATGAGATCTGGTTATATGGTTATTTCAGGGATTACTCAATTGATGGGAGGGAGTATGTCTCAAGCATTCACTGCAATGTATGGGATAGCCATGTCAAGTATTCAATTATATATGGCTCTAACGCCAGCGGTCGGTGCAATCAATCCTGTTCAAGCTACGATGATGATGATAAGTTTAATGTCTTCAGTAATACAATTGGGTACAATAGCAGAAGGACAAGAAGAATTCTCACGTGCTCTTGGGGGGGTAACCTCAATGATGCAAGGAATTGGTGGATTATTAGATGCTATGCCATTTGGGTGATTAAAAAATGAAATTATATTATGATACCGGAAATAGTGCAACTTATCCACAAGATGCAGCAGCACCAAGTTGGACAAGAGTAAGTGCTATTTGTGAATTTCCGAAAATAAAATCAAGAATGGACGAGACTGGGATATGTATAATTAAATTAAGAGATTATCAAGGAGCATTACATGGTACGTGGGATGCACGTGAATGGACTCGAATGAAAGTAGAAGACGAAGATTCTAATGTTATATTCTTAGGATATTTAACTGGGAAGACCTACGAAGAGAAAGAAATGACTATGGTAATTTCTGGGATATCTAAAGTTTTTCAATGGTTCCCAATTGATAAGAATTATATTTTAGCAGAAGGCTATATTGATGATATAGCTTTTGGTGCTGATGCCACAAGATTAGATTTAGTTCAAGGTAATGAAGCAAGAGATGATTTTGCTTGGAATGTAGATAAATGGATTGATGGTAGAGATGTTGCTATTATGGTTAGGGAAAATAGCACAGGTAATATTGACGAAACTTGGTTAGTAACTGGAATAGGTCAAGTTGGTGGTGAAGATGTATTTGCTGATGCTGGATGGGAAAATGATGCTGATGAAGTATATTATAGAGTAAGAGAGATTAATGAAACTACATTTAACTGTGTAGTCACTCCTACGCTTGGTGGAGGTAATATCCCTAATACAAATACAATATCTAAAATAGAAGTTTTTTATGATTATAAAGTTACATGGACAGATTGGGTAGAAGGAGGTGTTACTTTACAAGCAAATAGAGATGGCACTTGGCAGAATATTGTTAATGTTTTTGGTGGAAGACAATGGTGGGGATCTGAATCAAAAAGAGTAGCTGGTTCTTATGAATTAATAGGTGATGATTTAACTGATTATCTAACTTTAGATGGAGCTAACTGGGACGAGATGCTTGGTATAAGGTTTGTTTTTGGCGGAGATTATATGCCTCTTGATGGTACTCAATCATTATTTATTGATTATATTAAAGTAGTAGTAACTTATAACGCTGATAATATATCTCCAATTTCAGAAACCATAACTGCTAACGGTGCTTCTTTTATACAAGTAGCTGGGGTTGATTGGGAAACAAAAGGTATTACTGATGGTGGAGCTGATGATGGGGATATATTTGATATAGGTGAGAATTGTAAACAAATTATAGAAGATATAGAAGCTGCCTGTCATACAACCATATTACAATTAACTGCTTCCACTAAATACATGGCACAGCATTTTAAAGGAAATTATGGAATTCAAATATTAAAAAAGGTATGTTTATTAGAAGGATGGCATTATTGGGAAGATTATACTGATGGAGTATTCGGAACTGTTTATGTAGGACATTTAGATGATTTAGAAGATTCTGGTGTAGATATTACCCAAGCCGATTATGATCATGATTGGTTATATGAAGGCGATCCTAATTATTATTCTAAAGTAACTGTTTATGGAAGTGCTGCATATAGGATACAACAATCAGCAACGTCTGAATCAGTAGAATCACCTAAGACAAAAGTATTTTACGAAGAAACAATAACTACTAATAAAGAAGCTTTAGATATAGCAGTAATACAATTAGCTGAATGGTCAGTAAAACATCCATCAATTAAAATACCCTTAAAAGGTGTTAATGCCGCTATAAAAGTAGGTACTGAAATAACTCTTACTATGGTAAGACCAACAGTAGCAGAGGCTAATTATCCCATTCGAATGATTGAGAGAGAGAGATTAGGACATGGTGGTATAAAAACAACTGTATATGCAGGGATGGGACATTCTAGCATAGATGAGGAATTAGCCGATAGAATAAATAAGATAATGTATTTAGCTCAGAAATCTCATGCAGATAGATTAATAACGACACCGCCTGGAGTAGGAGTTACTGGTGTTGCTTGGGGTGATATTGCTGACGCTACCGCTGGAGTAGAAGCTATTATAATTGCTGAACTTGTTGATGGACAATCAATTAATAACGCTATTGATGCTTTGATTGCAGTAATTGCATTGGATGATATACAGAATCCTGCAGGTGCTACAGAATTTAATTTTGCTAACAAGCATTTACATTTTACATGGGTTGCTCCCGCAAGTGGAGCCCATGAAGGAGCGTTTGAAATAGAAGCTTCTGGTGCTTTTTCTGGTGATTTAGTTCATATCCATCAGCATACAGGGAACCCAGGCGCTACTTATATGGTCTATATAGAGTGTGAAGATGTTGACGCTAAATGCCTTCATTTAAAACATGGAGGGGATGAATTAGATTTTGGATCTAATGGATTATTACTTAGTGCCGACGCAAGAATTACAGAATTTGATTCTGATGTTAATCTTGCGGGTGGTGATACTAAAGTACCAACAGACGGAGCCGCTAAAGCTTATGCTGATGCAAAAGTAAGTAATGAAGCGTATGATCCAGATGCTTGGGTTGGTGTAGATGATGTTGCACCTTCTAAAGATTCTTGTCGGGATGTTTTTGTCACCTTAGAAGCGATGCTATTATATAAAGGTACGTGGACACCAAGCGAAGGAATGCCAACCGATCCTGTTGTCGGTGATTATTGGATAAGTGATGGGGATGGTATAGAAACGGACTTATATTATGGAACGTATAACTTCAAGGATGATGAGGTTGGTACAACTGATAATGATATAAGTTTAATAAATTCTAATACTGGAGATGATTCTAATCCTGAAGCTATAATAGTAGCTTCAGAAGATGGTCACAAAAAGGTTGTTAAATTTGTTTCTGATGGTGATAACGAAACATTTTGGAGATGGAGACATGATCATGACAATAAAGTTGCCGAAACAATTGAATTCTGGGTTAAATATATTGATAATGGTCAAGGAAGATTCGATTTTAGAATAAATAATGAGGGTAGTTTAATTGTTATGGCAAACTTAATCGATTCTGCTACCAATAAACTGAGAATAAACCATGCTGCTACTTTTACAGAAGTGGATATATCACCAAATATATGGCATCATATCCGATTCCAGTTTGATTGTTCGACAGACCATCAATGGGTTTGGCTTGATGGGGATTCGGTAGTTTCTGATGTTGCCTTCTTTCAGAGTAGGACCGCAACCACAATACGTTTTATAGATTTTCATTTTTATAATGGTGGTGGTGTTAGCTCGTTAGAATATTATATTGATGCCTTTGGAGAATCATGGGATGATGATTATGATGTTGGTGATAATTTGTTAATAGAACAAGCAGAAGCATTTTATGAATATGGGGATTGGATTGTTTGGAATGGTGTGCAATGGGATAGGCTAAGAGGGTATAAAGGAGATAATATTTTAGTTGTAAGTCCGGGAGATAACATACAAGTTGCCATTGATGAACTTGAAAAGGTTGGAAGTGGAAGTATATTCCTTGAACCCGGAACACATCAATTGACTGCAGCATTAACCATAAATAGTGCAACAATGAATGGTTCTATATATGGTGTAGGAGATGCTACTATTATAGATATTGGTGCAGATAGAGCAGCATTTGAACTCACTAATGCTTTATCTTGGACATTTAAAAATTTTAAAATTGAAGCTTCTGATTTGACAACAGCAGCACAAGGCATAATTAACATAACAGAAGCAAATGATAACCAAGTTATTGTTGAGAAGGTGACAATAGTAGGTGATGGCACAAATGGATATGGTGTTAATATAGCTTCCGATAACTGCATTGTTAGGAACTGCACCATCAATACCATTAGAGGGGCAATTGTATCGACCGCAGGACATAAGGTTAATTGTTATGAAAATGTCATTAGTGATTGTAATATATATGGCATTTGGCTTACAGATACTAATCACGTAATGGTTTATGATAATTATATTGATGGTGCTGATGATATAATCTACGGGATTTTAGTTGCAGGTGGTGATTATAACGGCATTAATGATAACCATATTATAGATTGTTCTTATGGAATATGGTTAGATAATCAAGCAGATTATAATAAAGTAATAGGAAATTCCTGTATATCTTGTACTTTTGATGGGATTCACGTAAATCTCGCAGATTGGAATTCTATTTCAGCAAATATATGTAATGGTAATGATGATGGGATTCATTTAACTGTCAATGCAAGTAATAATTATATCACTGTGAATATGTTTGCGAACAATACTACAAACGATATTAATGATTTATCTGATGGAAGTAATTATATTCTTACTAAAGCGAAAGAGATTATTACTGTATATCCTCAAATTATGCCCGACCTTAACAGTGGTGCTGTTTGGCAAGCTGACGGTATAGGTCTTACACTTGTTGATGATGCCAAATTTAAATGTTGGTTTTATCTTGATGATAAAATAGACCCAGACCAAGACGTAATTATAACTTTTACTTGGTTTAGAGTAGATGTTGGCGGAGATGCCATACATTCCCATTTATTTCTTTCAAGAATAGATGCTGATGGCGGGGCTGGTGCTGTTATAGATAATGATATAGACATTGAATTAGATGGATGTGGTTTTGCTGAATGTGAACATTACGTTCATACTCTTGCTTCAGCGAACGTAGTCGCAGGAGATTTATACTTATTTACAGTTGCAATAAAAGAAGCAGGAAAGATTATAAATGTACTTAGCGTTTCAGTACAATATCATAAATTAACTTCGGGGTCGGAGTAATGAATTGGAGAGAGCATCTTCTTTTAATGGAGTTCATAATAATGTTAAGTTTATATTTTTTGTTTCAATTATTAATAATAGTTATATTTAATGTGGGGCATGATTGGAGAACATAATGGCTAAAGATAAAAATATTAAGATGACCAGGAAGGATCTATCGGACTCTCGCTATACCTACGGGATAGATCGAAAATATAAGGTAGATCGGCCTAGTATAAATAAGGATTATAATTATAAGAAAAAGATTTCAGAATTACAGAAAAGAGGTGAAAAATCAGATGATAAGAAATAAAACCTTTAATAAAATACTTAAGCTACTTCCTCAGAACGAGGAAATAAAGAAGATCACAACTAAGTTTGATGAGAAAGCTAAGAAGACAGCCGACTTTATGGCAAATGCGAGAAAATGGGCTAAATATATAACACAGATATACTTTATAATATTTTGGGCAGTTCAGAATATCATTAATCTAGGGATCGTTTAACTCTAATTTTTTTACTCTTTTCATTAATTTTAAATAGTTTTTATAATGATTTGTAGCTTTCTTCTCTATTTCTCTAATCTTTTCGAATAGCTGTTCAATCAGTTCTAGCATATTCGACTCCCCCCGACAAAAAACAGATGTCGAAACCACTAGAATTTTATTCTTGGTAGAGCTGTTAAAAAAAAGGACACAAATTATGATTAAAAGTTTAAAAAAATGATCAGCTCTAAGGGGTGCCGGGGGGATGGGTCGATGTTCGCGAAATGCGAAGTTAAGTTTTCTGTCTCCCCTCCCACTTCTTAATTAAGTCCTTAATATTAAGTGTCCAATGATAGTGACATCCTTTTAGGTCTTGTAGGAACTCCGCGATTAGTCTCTTTTCCGTTAGTCTTTGTATCTTTTCAGCAAACTTCTCATATCCTCTCATTTCACTCATCGTGCTCCTCCTTGCGAGTTGCGTCTCGCACCCGCTCTCCCTTCATTCTCCATTGAAAATCCTCAAAACATTCTGCACTACATTGCTTAGTATTCCAAGGAATTTCTATACCACACTCAGTACACTTCATTTTAGTTTCCCTCCGGGAGATACTTCTCTATTAATTCATTCCATTTTAATTTTGGAGAATTCTTTTGTAAATGATCAAATAACCAGTTGAGGTTTTCCCTCGCCACGATCACCTTAAACTCATGAAAAACTACATGTTCAACCTTGGTAATACTATTATAACAAATAGGACAGAAATAGTTTACCGTCGGCCGGGCGGAACGGGCACCATCGAGCTTCGCTAAAGCATAGACACATGCCTCCTCGATAAGTTCCTCTTGATTATTATATGTAACTCCTTCCCTAACCTTATTAAAGAACCCCCGCAGCACCTTTTTCACAGGGATTTCCGTAGCCATCCAATTTTCTACTTGTTGTAATCTTAAATCAATATCAAGTTCTATCTGTTCCTTCAGCTCCATAATTTGTCCTTTATTTACTTCATAGTGGTTTAGGTCTGATACGCTATATCCTTGTATTCTATTTCTCAGCTCGGTTATAAATCCTCCTAATTCATCCAGTCTAAAATCCCACTTAACTCCACATTTCTGAAGCTTATCACCAAGCTCGGCGATCTCCTTAAAGGCTTTATCGTGTAATGCTTGATGTGTCTTATCATTCTTCTCTAATTGATTCACCCTCATTATATAATCAAGATCAATTTTCTTAGACGTTTCGAGAGCTAATACTTTCCCGATATAGAGATCATGTTTTAATTCAAAATTCTTTTTCCATTCTTGAAGCTCATTAACATCCTTAGAGAAATATTTAATCTTCTTCTTAAGAGACTTATATGCTGACGGTCCTAATAAATCATGCTCTTCGCTCATGATACTGCAAACCCCGCATCTTTCAAACATTTCTTACAAACTATTTCTGGTTGTTTTGTATTTAAGCTTAAGGCTCTTCGAAGTTCTTCTTTAGAACCACACTTACAACATTTAGCTTCGCTCAGGGGTTAGTCACCTCTTTAAAGTCCGGCTCCCACAGAGTTATAAATCTAGGGTTAAGATCGACCTTAACACCCACCTCTTCTAAATATTCCCAGAAACTTTTCTTTCGCTCGCTCATTTTAAGATCAACTCCTCATTTATGTATTTATAATCATTGAGATAGGGATATTCCTTCCTGAGTTCCTCTATCGTTGGAGATTCAAATTTCTCTGGTTTCTTAAACTGTGATATAGGAAAGTCTTTCTGTCCAATCTGGTGATAAATCTCATTCAACCCTAAAAAGTAGGGGAGTCCGAAATCAAGCACTCTGCGAATTGCTTCCGACCTAGAAGGAGCATATCCTAAGGCTATAACTGCCTCGAATAGCTTAATCATATCATCGGTGACATTAATCGTTATGATCTTCATGTTTTCCACTCCATTTTGGTTATTATCCAGGCTTTATCGCTAGGTACTATTACTCTCGTACCGCCCTCCTTAAGGCTCTCTGTCCTAATAACAAGACTCTTTGCTAAGAACACATATTTCTCATCGTATCCTATGAGTTTATAGGACTTTTCAGAGTAGTCCTTACACTCCCGTACATCTACGAAGTTCTGGGTCTGAACTACTTTCGGCAAGGGGCTAGAGTCGGAAGGAACAGAAACATCACCCGAAGGCAAACTCTTTTCCTCCTTTACCGATTTCTCTCCCTCTCCCACAGCATTATCTCCTCCTTTAGATAATATTTTAAATATATTATCTATTAAAGGTTGAGCATATGGAGTATAATCAACCCATCCTTTAAGAAATATTATTTGTTCTCTATAACAAGGCTCTAGCGTATCATATTCATTAGATACAAATTCTTGATTCTCAAAATTATCGAGATTTAATTTAATCGTTAATTTCATTTCTTAATTTCATCCTCCAATATTTTATTTAGTTTTTTCTTATTTCTTTTTTTTAAATATTTATTTTTTGTTCCTGGTATTTTATAGCAAAAATCTTTAAAATAATAGACCTGGTGGCTCATGATTTCCCCTCCCACTTCTCAATTTTTTCATCAAGTTTTCTATTTGTTAAAGAACCTGGATACATTTTGTTTTTACATTCTTTCAAGTCTTGCAGGAACTCCGCAATTAGTTCCTTTTCTGTCTCTTTTTTCTGCCAGTCAGGATCCCAATCGTTAATCATTTGCCCATCAACTCCTTTAGCTCCTTAAACGCCACCAGAGCATCTTTAGGGTTAGTAAATATCTTAGATGCCCTCCTCTTTAGCTCGTCGGTTCCGCCCGACGGACGGTCTTCATCTATGAACAGATCCCCTATCCCAGAAGGATCAGCACCCTGATCATTTCCAATATGTTCCGAATCCTTCATTGGAATAGCTCCTCTAGTATTTTTTTATAGCCATTTATTTTATTCTTTCTCCACTCAACTTTTTCCTGAGCTTGTTTTATTCTATCCATCTGTTCAGCTTGAGTGTGTTCTAAGCTTGTGATTCTATCTAAAATCATTTTTTTTATATCTTCTAATTCTTCACTCATTTCAATCTACCCTCCTAATTATTTTTATTTTATCTTTCGGTACGGAGATACAATCTCGCATCGTACCACCTTCCGGTATAATATGAAGGCTTTTTTTAGTAGCTCCGACAATATCTACTATCCCGTCCCCTAAGTAGAGGTCTATCTTAGAATTCCACTTAAAGCCGTTTTTGAAAGAGCCTAAGAACTCAACTTCCACCAGCATTATTTTGCCTCCTACTCCTTATCCCACTTATTATGTACTTCCTCAACTTGGTCATTCATAGATTCCATAGTGGTTCCAGCTACGTCTGGTTGATCAATTCCTTCCAGGTCTTTTAGGAACTCCGCTCTCTGTCTATTTTCATGGAGTTTAAGTACTTTATGATGACATTCAACACAGATTAATGCTAATTCTTTATTTCCACAGTTTACACAGAAATCAGTCATTATTTAATCCAATCCTCCAATATCGCAATTAACTCCTTGATTTCTTTAGTGGTTAAACATTCCTGAATGAAATCAGTTATGGGTTGTTTCCAAGAGTGAGAGCATTGATCACATTCGCATTCAATTTGTATAACATTAGGATTAAAGCTCATCACTGTCCTCCTCTGTAATTATACAACTCTCACACCTAAGATCTCCATATATATTATGATCCTCTATATTTTCATAACCATATCCACAGAATTTCCCTTGTCCCGTATCTCTTATGAATTGACATTTATCATGAGTCACCTCATTGCATTTTGGACAATTTTCATAGATATTAATTTGTTTATTATCTCTATGACACCACCAATAGAAGGCTCCTCCACATCCATTCGTATGTCTTAAAGTCCTGTCTTCACACACTACAATTACTTCCATTTTTTAATCACCCTAATTTTTTCTCTTTAATTTCAAATTCTTCATTAGATAAATAAAAAAAACAATCATAACAATTGTCTATTCCTTTTGGGCATTCTGAAGTACCATTCCAAAAGGCTTCAATTCTACAAGATTCATTTCCCGTTATTCTTTTATTTTCACTTATCATTTTAGTTAGCCTCCATAATAGAAACTAAATCGTTAAAGAGAGCCTCAAATTCATCTTTTTCGTCAACATCAATTATAGACTCGTAAGCTTCTAGGGTTTCTCTTATCTGTTGTTTTTTGTCAGCCATTTTTTATTCACCTTTTAAAAAAGAATCTATGGTCTCTTGTCTCAGAGTCCAATATGAACAATTAGAATTACAAATCCCTTTTCCTGTGGTTATATGACCACTTGGAACTGGGCATCTTTTACTATTACAAACTTCTGGGTAAAGTTGTGTTGACATTTTTTTATCACTTTTTTATTTTTTTGTTCCTAATATAATATAGACAATCTGTCTATATAAATGTTTCGGTATTAATCTTCGAAGAGACTGGGGTGTGTAGTCTTAAATCCTGCTAAAACAAGAGCAAAATCGTCAGAGGGTAAATGAGCAAAGGGATATACCTCCGACTTAAATAGTTTATGGCGTTCTGTATTATGCTCTTCCTTTTCCTTCTTAGACCAATAGCTAAAGACTCCTATTCCTTTAAGTCTAGGCATTATTTACCCTCCAAATGATTCATCTAACATTCTCCCTCTTCTAATTAGGTCTCCACAATTCTTACACTTATGATCCCTAACCTTATGGCTTTTATTATCATACTTACAGAATGGACAAGTCCAATAATGCATATTAAACCTCTCTAATAATTATCTTATATTCTATATCATCTATAATATTAGAACTCTGATTCTCAGGAATATAAAAATAACGTCTCCCTAAAGCTTTATTTAGATAAGCAGCTTTACAATTCCATGCAGCTATTAAACCTTCCGGTAAGCTAATAGGTATTTGGCTAATATCTTCTTTAGCATTTTGCTTAAGCTCACATTGAACACAAACACCTTCACTATTTCTTCTTTCAACTTTTCTTTCACATGTAATACAAATTAACATTTCTTTTATACCTCAAAAACTCATATCTATTTTTAGTCTACTTATACTAGACTATAATAATATATCCTTTTCTTAATATCGCTAGAATACATAATAATAGACTATTGGTCTACTATATGTCTAAGTAACATAATCATCATGGACTTATAAATGTTTGGTTGTAATACATATTCCCATATCGCGATAGAACGATAACCTTATAAACATAGACAGCGTATATTTATATAATAATGTCTGAAAAAGAATGGAAGGATTGGGATCATACCGGATATAGAGAAATAAAAAGACCGGACTCCTACTTTGATTGGTATCAGGATATACATAGGAATCCCAGGAACATACCCCGAGACATTAAGGACGAAGACTAAGTGAATTATAGACAAATTGATAATTGTTTTTATAACCACATCTATAACAATCTAACACTATCTCAGTGGTTATCTTTAGTTTTTTCTTAGGTGGTGTTATTCGATGAGTAGCACCACACACCCTACAAGTTAGAATTAAACTTTCTCTTCTCATAATTATATATTCTTCACATACTATTTAAATAAGTATATTTATTAGTAAATTTGTACCATATTAATTTGATACAAATGGTACAAAACAAATATGATTTATCACCACTAAAAAATCATCTTAAACAACATCCTAAAGCTAAAAATCAGGCTCTTTATGATATTTGTAATGCAACTACTGATACCCAAAAAAGTGCGGTTAGAGTGAAAAAGGGAAGATTATTAAAAAGCAAACATGCTACACCAAATGGTCCACCTGCTCCCATTGAAACTCTATCTTCTGAAGGTCTAGAACAAAGAATTGTAGATGCATTAAACAAACAACCTAATAATGCGCAGATCCTAGGGAAGGCCATAGAGTTCTTTATTAAAATTAAGGGTAAGAGTGATATTATAGATGAAAGCTTCGATATGGAGGAATTGAAACGCCTTGGTCTCATCGCAGATGCTGGCAAGTAGATTTGCCACGCAATTACTTGAATTGTATGAATCAGAATATCACATTTTAGATTTATTCAGAATGTATATTGGATTCTTGACCAAGTTCGGGGGTTATACTGAAAAGTATGATTTACGAAGAGTGACAAGTTGGCAAATGAAAGATATGGAGATGGCCATCTGGAATGATAAGGTTGACTATACTAAGATACCCCTAGAAACAGTACATAATAAGAATAGGCGTAGTGGGAAGACTAAGGATGCCACTCGATTAGGTACATTCTTCGGTATACTCAATAAGGAAGTTAAGTGGCGTAGTGCTTATTTAGCTCAACAGAACATGGCTAAAATGTGGTATAATTTAAACCCGTTTGTGAGAAAAATAAATAATTTAGAAAATAATGTGTATTTAGTAAAACCCTCTATATACCCAGTTAATCTAGGGGTTTTAAGTCCAGCTAATGTAACCGGGGTAGAATGCGATGTTGCAATGTTTGATGAGGGGGCCTGGGTATTTAAGCATTTAAAAGTATACGAAGCCTATAAGAATGCCCGTCCTATGGTAGCACCTTCAAACTTTAAACATATCATACATTTCAGTACACCAGCTCGATATAGTGCCTTCCAAGAAGCTTGGCTTGAAGTGGAATCATTCGCAGAAACACTTGATACGCAACTCACTGTATTAAGAACCTGGAAGGATTGTCCCTGGATAACACCTGAATTCTTAGAATATGAAGAATTAATGCACATCGAAGATCCCTCTTATGTTGACCAGAATTATAAAGGAGTATGGGTTGTAAGAGGGGGAGCTGTCTTTAACAATTTCTATGATATACATGATGTTAAGCATGTCTATAAGGAGATCAGAGAGGGTTGGGATGAGATAGTATGCGACAAAGGTGGAGTGGACTGGAACGGCGAGCATACTAAACATTATCTAATACTAGGGAAGGTCACACCCCAATATGTATTTATTAAGGAAGAATTAAAGTTCGTGAATATTGAGTTTTTAAAGGGTTATATGCATGATGTTACATTAGAATTAGAGGATAACGATCCCTTCTCAGATTCATTTGCTGATACTGCTAAGGAGATGGGCATAATAGGTAGCTATTACGGGTGGGATATGCCCCATAAGATGGAGCGTGTTAGACAACTCAAAATAAGAACAGTAATTATAGATAAGGCCAAATGCCCAACAACATGGAAGAACTTTCAAGAGGCGGGATTTAAAAAAATATCAAGGAATGCAGAGTTAGAGAAGAGACCAGACCAACATGGATTAGATGGTACATTACACATGGTGCACCCCGATCCTGGTCCCGTTGATTATAAGAGGAGACCGAAGGCACCACGACATATAGTAGCACCAGTGGGAGGGGAATGGTATTAATAAATCACTAGTTCTTTGGACTATTTATTAATGCATATCATAAAACTTAAATATGCATATGATGCATAATTAATCATAAGATAATATTTTTTAGCCTCCATATAGGTGAGACCTAACTCCTTGGGGTCTATGACCCTATATCCCCCATAACATGGCAAATTATTTGAATAAAATAAATAAAGATAGAAAGAAGAAAAAGAAATTGAATCCTTTAACTGAGGAGCAATTAGAAGCCCTTCAGAATGCTGTTAAAATGGAATTCCTAAGGGGTAGGTTAAGACTATGACTTATGAAGATGAATTTAATGTTTTTACCTATCAGGACTATTTAACTTTTTATAAAATAGAAAATTTTGAGTGGTGGATTCATAGAGCTATAGCTGTTAGAAAGGACTTTTTCTTAAAGAAATTTATTAATGGGCTAGATGTTTCTATTTTTGAAGAGAAATTAATATTTACCCCTGATATACTTGAAACCAATAAGGATATGGAATCTCCCGAGGAGGTCCCGGGGTCCGAACCCGTAAGGCCAGAAATAGATGTAGATACCTTAACTCCGTTCTATGACGATATTAACATTCTAAAGGATTGGAATAAAGAGAATTGGGACGATCTCATGATCGGATTATATGATGCTGCTAGGACCCATAAATGGTGTATTCCAGTATTATATAATGGCCCCCCCTATTGGCAGATATTTACATATAGGGAAATATGTGAAATAATCTATGACAAAAAAGATGTCCCTATCAAAGCCCATGCTATGTGGGCTAAGCAACTCCCGTTAGCCAAAAAATATAATCAGCATGATGTATGGATTAACTTAACAGAGGAGGATTCTGAGAAGTTAAATGATAAGGGGGAAAACACTGGTATGGGGCTTTTTGTTAATTGGGGGCACGATATTGATAAGGATATAGATAGTAATGACCTAGAAAGTGTATGGTCTCTGAGCGTAGATTTAAGATATATCCTAAATGATATTCTCTCTAATAGTGCTAAATCAAGTGGCTTTTATTGGACTATGTATGGTGGAGCAATCACGCCCACCCTTAGAAATGATATACAAGACTCATTTGAATATTGCGGAACTAATCATATGATTGGTGCTACGGAGCAAACTATTAAAGATATTAAAGCAATGTATCCGGCAAAACCAGAATTCTCTATAGATGCTATGGACAAAGTAATGAAAATTTTTGCAGGTGCGACTAATCTTCCTTATTTGTACTTTAACAGTGAAAAGGATGTTGGTGGGGTATTTGAAGAGAATAGCTCTGCTATGGCTCAAGTTAATGCTAAAAAAAGGGAGATATTTAGTAAGTTAAAATATTATGTTTTAAAATTAGTGGAAATGCGTTGGGGTATAGTATGTGATGAGGTGTTCCCCAATATTCCAGAAGTTAAAGACGAAGAGGATTATAAGGAGTTTATTATAGAAAGTAGAGTTTCAGATAATAAAAAAAATAAAAATGTGAAAAATAAAAATGCCTGAAATAAATGAGAAGGATATAACTAGTTTGATGGATGAGATTAGAGGTGCTTCACCAGAAGCTGCACTCAGGGCTGGAATAGAAGACATAATCAAAGCTGATAAAGAAAAGGCTAAGGCTAAGGTTGATGCTGAGAAGAAATTAGCTGAAAAGGTTAAAGCCGCAGCTGAAAAACTTAAGAATGAAAAAAAAAAAGTAGAGGAATCTTCGGATGATCCCGAACAAGAATCTCATAGACATTCCGAAAAGGATGATACGGGAAAGTTCAAGAAGAAAGAACCGGAAACTCCGAAGGAGGATAAAGATAAGCCAGACGATAGAATTAAGGAATTAACTGAGCAATTGAAGACTATGACTAAGGAAATAGAGGCTCTGAAGAAAAGAAAAAATTATAGGACAAAACCACCAGATGCAGAAGTGGTTGATGAAGTTGATGATTTTATTAAGCAAAACATTACAAAAGATTTTGAGGTAATACTTTAAATTATGATTATAAGCAATTATAATACTCGCGAATAAATAGGATGGGTTTGTAGGCCTAATCCCGCGTTTTATAAATAAACAAAAGGTAGACAGATTATGGCAAAAACAAAAATAAGCGATTTCGGAAGTTCGGTATGTGTTGATGACCAAAACGAGAAATATATGCCAGCATTAGGTGACGGAACTGCTATACCTGGTGATTTATGTTATATAGACCCAGCAGATGGTAAAGCAAAACGAACAGATATAGCTGCTCAAGAATTCTTCTCTGGAATATTAATGGAATCTAAGATTACAGGAACAGAAACAGCTCCTGTAGCAGGAGTAGCTGTTAGATTAGTAGTTCCAAAATCAGGGCATGGCTATAGAATTAGATGTACAATAATAGCTGGTGCTGTTAATGTAGTAGGTGGAGGAGCAACATTTTCAAACGATGCAGGTAAAGCTGATGTATCAGATATAACACTAATATTATCGTTCATTGGACAATTAGCATTAGAAGCTGCAGTAGGCGATACTGTCATAGAAATAAATTGGAAGTAAGGTGAATAACAATGACTAAATCAAAATTAGAACACTTAGGAAGCTCAGTATGTGTAGATGACCAAGATGAAAAAATGATAGCAGCTTTAGGAGATGGTAATGGAATACCTGGCGATTTGTGTAGTGTAATCCGAACAACAGGTAAAATCCAAGGTTCTACTACTGGAGCACTTGAATTCTTTTCAGGAATTCTAATGGAGTCTAAATTAACTGGAAGTGAAGCTGCAATTGGAAATGGAGTCCCGTGTAAATTAGTAGTTCCAAAATCAGGACACAATTATAGAATTAGATGTGTAAATGTAGCAGAGACAGCTAAAGTAGGAAGTGGACTTACATTCTCAGCTACAGCATTTAAAGCAGAAAGGACTGTAGGAGCAGGTACAGCATTAATAAAAGCTTTTATTGGACAGATTGCATTAGAAGTGTTAACAGGCGATACTGTCTGCGAAATGACTTGGAAGTAAAGGTGATAAAAAATGACAGTAACTTATAACACAGCGTTAGAACAAAGACAATATATGGCAATTAGCTTGAAAGCAGCTAAGTTTTATTTAGAAAAAGCAGCAATGATGCCCTTACCATTAAAGAAAACTCCAATTCCACATGTAAAGCAATTTAGATGGACAAGATTAACCAAACCCTATATAGCTGCAGAAGACACATTAGGAGCAACATCAGGTAATATAGCAACGGGAGGTTTAGAAGCAGAAGAGTTCTCAGAAGACGGACCATTAGGAGATGTTCAACACGGATATCAAGACTATAGTTTAGGAAGTATAGCTATGTTTTTAAAGGTTAAGAATAGCAATATTCCTCAATTTATCGGACCTAATCTATTAGCAGATAAAAGAGAAGCAATTATAGAAAAATTTGCGTTAGATGTAGATAATGGAATGATTAGAGGTATATATGACAGAACTGGCAAGGTCTTAGTAGCAAGTGGATATCAAGCTCAAGCAACATCCGTGGCAAATCTAAATGGATCTGATTCAAACCTTGAAACTAAAGGAGATATCTGGAAAGCTCTAAATAAGATGATTGATACTATTCCTCTGGGAATGAGACAATCAAGTCCTCCAATGGAACTTGTGATGTCAGAGCATATCTATAAAATGGCATCTGACCCAAATAGGGTTTATTTGCAAGATATAGAATGGGATTATATTATGAAGTATCTAATGGGTGAAAGGGCTTTAAAATCCCGTAAGATTAATCCTGATGTAAAGATTTCAAATTCAATGTTAGCACCTGCGGACACTACGACTACACATGATAGAATGGCACTGTATGTCCCAAATGAACGCTGGATAGGACGAGTAGTTTCCCGTGGTTTCTCTAAATTAGGTGAGAAAAAAGGAATGCTATCCACTACAATGCAATATGGTTGGACAGGTCGTTGTATCATTGATAATGCACTCGCTGCAACATATACAGAGCAAATAGTCTGGACATAAAATAAATAATTATTTTTTATTTATTTTTTAACAGGTGATAAACAATGGTAAAAAACGTAGAAGGAATAACATCGCCACAAGTACCAGATTCAACTAAGTATGTCTGTCCAAGATGTAATAGTTCACTATTATATCTATCAAGCACTATAGATGATCCAATAGATATAACAAAAGATGAAGCATTCGCAGCATTAATGATACATTCTGATAATCCTATAATGGGAATAGTGGCTTTATGTCACAATTGTGGTAATGAATTTGTACCATTATGGTATACATTTGATGAAGTTGCCACAGATGGAACGGATATGACAATGACTGCTTTTGATACAGATAGAGATCCTGGTTCTGGAGCTAATGCCGTAGCTAATTTATGTGCTGGTTTATTTGCGATTTGTTTAGTAGATGCTGGTGGGGATAAAGGGAAGTATGTCACTATAGCGACTAACACAGCAGCAGACCCAGCAGTTCTTACACCACAAGCACATAACGCAAACGGAGACGGATGGTGGATGATTACGAACATACTACCAGTTGGTTTGACAGCAGTTTAAGGTGATTAAAAATGGCAGCAGGAGATAATGAATGTAGAATGCGATTATATGAGTATAGGGATATTGGTGGAGGTATCTTGGGTGATTTACCCGAACATATCAAAGCAGCAAGTCCTCAACTATTAGATATATATATAGTTGCAACACCAGCAGATGCAGCAGGCTTTTTAGAAATAGACCCACCAACAAGTGTGTTATCATCAGTAGGAGAAGTAGTAGAAACTATTAGTTCAAGTGCAGATGATGGAAACGATGCAGGAGACCATTTACAAGGAATCAGTGCTATTGGAATTAATGGCTCAAATAAGATGGTCACAGTTCAAATGTTAGCTACTTCAGCAGCATGGACAGAAACATTACATACAGAAATATGGAAGAATATATTCCATAGTTTTGGTAGTAAATGGGGAACTGGAGATAGAGACCCAGCTGGAGCAGTAGATATTAGAACTGTAGGAGATACAGTATTAGTAGAATTAGTAGCTGGAGATAACGAAGGAAATGGAGCAGCATTTGTAGTTCCGCACGGACACGCATGTATGTTGTATGGTGGACGATTAACTCGAATTACTACAACTGGAGCATGGGCAAATGATGAAGGTGTTGCAATTAGAATAGTTTACATAGATACAATAGATGCACTTAGTGAAGGTGGAGCAGGAGCACCAGCACCAGCAGATAGAGCAATCAATTGGCTGGAATATATAGTAGCAGGACAATATGGCAATCAATATGTAGATATTCCAAAAGGATTTATATTCCCAGAAGACACTCAAATTATACATCAGGACAGTTCAGTAGTAGATGGTGGCGAACCATACACACTACATCTACAATATCTAATCTGGAAAAAATAGGTGAATAAAATGGATATAGAATATGTCGATAAAAAAGTTTTAAAGTGTCAAGTATTAGTTGACAACGCGACATCAGAAGCACAGAGAGAAGTATATCAAGGATACCTGGACTTTTGGACCAAGAAACTACCAAAAGCTCAGAGACCTGAAATAATAGCAAAAAAAGAAGATGCTAAAGCTGAGAAGATACTCGAAGAAAACGCTGAAATAGCTAGATTAGAAATGATCGCTATAGAAAAAGCTAAGGCTGAAGCAGAGGAATTAGCAGAAGCGAAAGCCCTAAAGATAGCAGAGTTAGAGGCTAAACACAGAGCAGAGCTAGCCGCGTTAGATGAACCCGAACCCGAAGAACTTAACGAGATCAATTTCGAGCTGTTATATCCTAACAAAAAAGCTTATAGGACTCAAAATGGAGAGAGAATAGAAACTATTGCGTATAAAGAATATCTAAATAAAACAGAATCAGAATAGATGTTTTTTTTTATTCTATTATTTTAATTAATTAAATAAATAAGAGGAAAAAAAGAAATTGGTAAGTACATACGGTTATATTACAAATGTTTTATTGGAAGCTTATACTGGTATAGATTATGAAACAACTTATGCAACCTATACCGATATATTTGTAGATGCTCAAATCTCTATAGCAGAGAGAGCTGTAAGGAGTATGTGTGTCAACCCACC
>Ga0209976_10000473_pt1 | contig 26881 bp, 25 predicted proteins | sample SumtaG_FD_182806 | JGI IMG/M metagenome (GOLD analysis project Ga0209976, IMG submission 182806) | Deep subsurface microbial communities from Indian Ocean to uncover new lineages of life (NeLLi) - Sumatra_00157 metaG (SPAdes) (version 2) | ecosystem: Environmental > Aquatic > Marine > Oceanic >...
ATGACGACTCAGAACCGTCTGAATTTGACAAATATTTAATGATTTAGTCTTTTTCTGGATGTTGAGAAGAGATTACTTTATTTAAAATATTGTTTTTTTGATAAGTTCGCTACAGAACAAAAAGAGAAGGAAGGATAAACCCTTTTTTTATACTTCTTTTAAAATTTAGTTAAACTCTATTTTTATTCACAGTTTAATAACCTATCCCTTAATATACATTTCTTATATAACAAGGACATATAAGTACATTATGAATGAATATGAGACAAATAGTTTAATTCTTAGATTAATCCAACTTATTTTAACGGTAGTCGTTATAACAACACCATATATATTATGGTATTTAAATGATAGGAGAGGTAGGATTACAACAGACATTTCACATGTAACTATATTTGCATTGCCCAATAATCAAAATGCAAGTGGTATAAGGGCTTCAATTCTTAATAAAGGGAAGTTGCCTATTCGTATATCCTCAATTAATTTTCTTAATCCTAAAACGAAAAAGGTGTTATTTCCTCTTCAACATAATCTCCCTAATCATTATAGAGATTCGCTTCCTAAAGTGTTAGATACTGGTGACCTTGCATTTGTATTTCTAGAATATAAAGATTTCAAAAAAATATTGACTGACCTATCTATAATAAAAGCGAGATTTAGTGTTAATGGGAAATATAAATATTCAAAGAAATTAAAACCACCCTTTAATATGTTGTCTAACAAAGACTAAATCATAAATAATCTTTTGACTTTTTTTCTGATTTAGAGCAGGACATCAAGCAATTTTTAAAAAACTTAACCTGAACCCCTAGTTTGTTAAAAGAGCAGTGGTCAATCATAATAACGAGTAGTTGCATTTTGAATATTTAAAGAAAAATAATATCAAAAAAATATGCAACTTACTCCTGATTAGAAATATATTTTTTCTTGTTTTTTGATAAAATTATAAAAATAGTGATGCAACCAAAGAATAGAATAAGCGAAAGATACCAATAAAGTCCAAATGGTATTGAATTAACGATATATATAACGGCAAAAACAATAATACAAAATCCAGCCGCTATTATAATATATGGGAGCTGTTTCACAATATTATCAAGTCGTAAGTGACTTTCTTGCAATGGTTCTGTTTTATTATCTTTTTGAGAATCATCATTTTCTTGTTTTTCTTCTTTATCTTTCATTCCAAACATTTTCTGGATGTTCGGATTATGTGTCAATCTTTCTATATTTGCTTCCGTCAAGAAGTCAATGGGCTTTTTCCCCTTACTTCCCTTATTTTTTTGTTTGGGCATAATACTTACCTTAACTATTTTTATTTAAAGAAAAAGGTTTTTCATTGGATTTTTTGATTTAATTTAGTATTCGGCTGGAAATATCTCAAAAAAAACAAAAAAATAGAATTTCTTTTTTTCTTTAAATACTCCTGATAAAAGAGGGTTGTAATCATAATAAAACTAAAAAAAGAGTGATTATAAATGGTGATATTAACAATATGGGCCTTTTTCATTCATCTTATTACAGGAGATTCAGATAACGATTAATCAAAGATTATTTACAACTTTTTTTCTCTTATCTTTTACTCCTTGTTTTGTTTTTTAGGATTTGGTTCCCGTTGCAGTTGATACCTAATTTCATCAATCATAGTTTTTCATATAATTTTTCTCCAATAGAATAAGATTTATGAAAAATCGTCGTTAAAATCTGGTAATTTTGCAATATTTTTAAGCCAGATCCTGAGTGCAATAAAACCTTTTAAGGAAAACTAACTTCTTTTTTTTTAACTCAATATATTGTAAATCTAAAAAAATGCCCGATTCGAGACCTGAGGAATTAATACAAGCAGAACAACTAATTTATGAAGCAAAATTTAATGAAGCATTTGAAATAATTGAAAATTTCGAGAAGAAAGGAACACCAACTGAAAAAGATACCTTATCAGCACTTATTATGAAAGGCTGGATTTATAATTATAAGTACCAATGGAAAGAGGCTAACCAGATAGGGGAACGAGTTTATAAAGAAAGTCAAAAAATTGGGGATTTATCTTTAACCATTGATGCCCTCTTATTGAAAGGAGAACCGATGTTTCATGGAAAATTAGATGATGCTCTTGAGTATGTCTTAGAAGCTGAAAAAAAATTAGATGTAATTGCTGATGATTCATCGTCAGATTATATACGCAGGAAAGCATCAATATTTTTTTATAAAGCACGGTTCTATCTCTTAAAATCCATTTATAATAAGGCTCTAGAGTGTGCTTTGCAGTGTTTGGAAATACGAGAAAAATTAGGGAGAAAAATTGATATTGCGTATACATTTCAAAATATCGCATTTATATATATTAATAGGGGTGACCATAATGCTGGTCTAGAGTATGCTATGAAAAGCCTAGCCATCCAAGAAGAATTAAACAATCGGGTTGGGATTGCAGCAAGTCTAAATACTGTAGGATTTGCATATAACTTTAAGGGAAACTTTAATCAAGCTATAGAATTTTGTAAAAAAAGTTTAGCTATAGAAAAAATTTCGAATTTTACCAAAACTAACGTTTTAAGAAACCTCGGAATTATTCACCAAATAATAGGTGAATTGAGTCAAGCGTTAAGATATTTTTCTCAGTCGGTTGAACTTGCTGAAAAAGAAAATAACAATTTCTTTCTTAGCATGAACCTAGTCCAAATTGGAGGTATTTACGAGATGAAGGACAATGATAGTAAGGCTATAGAATATTATCAACGCAGCTTAGCAGTTTCAGAAAAACTTGAACACCCCCTTGTTATTGGTTTATCACTTTGGCATTTGATCAGTATTAACATTGATCAAAATTCTCGCAAACAGGCACAACAATATCTTGAACGCTTAAAAGAACTCGCAGATCAAACAGAGGGTAGAGAATTTACTCATTTCTATCTCGATGCAAAAGCACATTTTTTAAAAACGAGTGGTCGAACCCGTGATCGTGCAAAGGCTGAAATATTATGGAGACAAGTAGTAAATGATAGAATTTCAAATCCTGCTCCATATATTAAAGCTTTAGGTAGTTTATGTGAGTTTCTTATAGAAGAATTGGAAATGTCTAATGATTCAGAAATCTTGAATGAATTAAACCCATTAATTATGCGATGGCATAACATTGCAGAGAAAACTCAATCACATTCATGGTTGGCTTGGGCAAAGTTATTCCAAGCAAAGGTAGCATTAATAGGTATGAAAATTGAGGAAGGAAAAAAACTAATGACTCAAGCTCAACGTGTTGCTGAGTTGCACGGACTGACTAGATTAGCTCAGAGAATTTCGTATGAACATGATACTTTACTTGACCAAATAAATCAGTGGAAAACTCTTAAAACAACGGATGCTCCTATATCTGAAAGAATTAAATTAGCATCAACTAAGGGTGTTTTAGAACATATTCAAGGAAAACGTGATGTGGAGCCTCCTGAATCGGTTGATGAGCAATCCACAGTGCTCTTGATTATAGCAGAAGGAGGGATTCTCATTTTCTCTTATCCTTTTACGAATGAATGGAGAATTGACGAAGATCTTTTCAGTAGTTTTTTATCCGCTTTTACCTCTTTTAGCACCGAATTTTTTTCCAAAGAGCTCGATCGAGTTAAATTTGGTGATGAAATGATGCTTATGGAATCGATTGGCTCTTTTTCCTTTTGTTATTTGTTTAAAGGGCAGACATATCTCGCAAGACAAAAACTTACCAAATTTATTGAGGAAATACAAAGTAATTCCTCATTATGGCAGAGTCTCGAACAACATTATAAAACAAGCCAAATTCTAGAATTAAAGGAAAGTCCTCAGCTTGAATCACTGATAACAGACATATTTACTAGCAATAGCTAACTTTTACTAGGATTCTAAAAGTGAAACTCGACGAGAATTTCTCTTTCCATTTAAATACTCAAATCTTAACCTTAGGGTGATCACTATTTTTCAAACATCTTTGTTTTTTAAGGTAACAAAAAACAAAAACCATTTCGCAGGAGTAATAAAAGTTACTCCTCTCCTTCTTTTGTTATATTGAGCTTTGAGTGATATCTTTTTCTTAAAGAAATTACCAAAATCTTTTATAGAATCTAATCTTCCATTTTTGTAATAAAATCTTATATTTCAAAAATAAATGACATCACCCGAGGAATTAACTCACGCAAGTCAACTCATACGTTTTACGAGACAAGTCAGGTTCTGGAATTGAAAGATAGTACTCCACTTAAATCACTCATTACAGATATATTTACTAAAAAAAGCGTTGAAATGGATGTATAAATTGACGGAATGTTAGGGGAGGTTATTTTTGGTTAGATCCATCCTCTAAATCTATGATCCATTATTAGATTAGAATTATTTGCAAATCTTGAATTAAATACCAAAATTAAAAAGTTCTTGGCATGAGCCCCAATCTGATGGCCTCAAGCATTACATCATAGAGATCTATTTTATTTTCACTTTTTTCTTTTTCTTGATTTAGGTTTTCCTCATCTTTCACGTTATATACCACCCCTTACTCTATATTCAGCGATTCACCTATTTAAAATTTCGCACAATAATCTTCATACAATTGAAAATTACTGGATATATATTTTTCTTAAAAGATCCTGGTGCAAAAGTAAAAGTCAGGTATCGTTCCTTTTAATTTACAACATGTAAATTTGAGAAATAAACTGGAAAAAACTTTCCTTAAAACAAGTGTAGACGCAATTTTATCTAATCATAAAGAGAAATAAACTGAAAAATTTTGGAAAATAAACTGGATAATCTTTTATGAATTTTTGAGTTAGTATTTTCATTGTAAGAAAAAAATAAATAAAAAATACAAGATATTTAAGATATTACATTTATCTGTTATATTTTATTATAACAAAAGTTATAAATACTAACTCATTTTTAAAACTAATAGAGTAACAATAAAAGAAAGAATAACTGAAGTTATTAAAAGAATAAGATATAAAGAGCAAAAATAAAAGAAGAATGAAGATTCCAAAAGAAATTGATGGGATGTTAAAAAGATCAGAAGAATTACTTCTTGATCTATCTAATGAATATCATGAATGTATCTCGGAAAACAATATTACAGAACGATTAAAAAATATAACTCATGAGATAATTGAAAAAGACAGGCATATTCTTGATAAAATTATGCGAAATATATGGAATAAATATTGGTCATCAAATAAAGGTCAGCATAATATCTATTTTCCGATTACTCAATCTGATAGTCATTTTTCAAAGAAAATGAATGATAATGGGATGAAAGATTTAGAGGTTAAAAACAAAGCTCTTTACGATTATTTAGTCTCTATTCAACCTTATAAGCATAAAAGAAATGATTGGGTAAGTCAATTGACTAAGGTTGCAGGAAAAGGAAAACATGAACACTATAAAGACCAAAAAAGGAAGGATTTTCTACACACTACAATTACCACACTTGATGTAGGAACAAGGATCTCATGGGCAGAACCAATTGGTAAGGAGAATATCAAATTAGATCCATTTAAGAAAAATTTATTAAAAAATCCAAATTTAACTGTTGAACACGATATAGGAAAAAACATTATCCTCGATGGCATCAATGAAAATGTAGGTATATATTGTGAAATCTTAGTTAAGAAAATCAAGAAACTAGTACATGAGATCTTTAATCTTTTATAAATAGCTTACCCTTTTTTCACTGTAATCTTAGATTAGATACTTATCATACCGTATTTTACCCTAGAGTCTTCCTTATTAACAACTTTAATTCCAGATAATTTTTAAGTATATAAAGAAAAAATCCCAACAAAATTCCAGTAAAATTTTTCTTTATATGTTTTAGAAGAATTAATTGAATAAATCAATTTAAACGCTATAAATTTAGAGAGTGGTGATTAATAATCGAATTTTTTAATCTTTTCAAGGAATTATTTGGAAGCCTAAGCCATTTACCACTTAGAGAAGGAGCGGAAGATGACTTAATTGCTCTTGCAACTAAAATTGTGAAAAGAATCAATGAGGTGTGGGCATCTTATAAGGATAATAAGTATTTCTTAACACCAAAAAACTCCGCCGATTTTTATTTGGAGCTTAAGGCATATCAAAAAGAATTAGATAAATATATCGAAAAATATTTGATAACAAAACTATGTTCGAGATGTCAAGGGGTATTTCCAGCGACTTCTAACTATTTCTATAAAGATCGGAGAGTTAGTGATGGGTTACGTCCTGATTGTATTCAATGTCATCGCACAATTCAAAAGGAAAACTATAAAAAAGAGCAAAACAACTTACTTGACAAAACTTATAATCTACTAATTTTTCACTCCTTTTTTTCTTTTATAAGGATTCACACCCTTAAGTTGTATGGTTGAATCATTAATTCGGAAAGATATGGAAGATCTTGGTCTTAGTCGTAGTATAGAAGGATATTATATGGAAGAAAATCCAAAATCCGTACGCATTAGGTTGCCTGATAGTATGTCATTTTGGGTGCCAAAACGATTCGTCGATTCAAAGTTTTTTAGAGAGAGCAGCATTAAACAAGAATTCGTTATCGATAGCTGGATTTTGCGGAAAATTGGGTACAGATTTTAGAGAACTAGAAAAATAATTGGGGTGGGAGATGCCACCCATGGCAGTCTTCATGACTTTTTCTTCTTAAAACAGATCCAGTTCCATTTAATGTAAATTTTCAGCACCTGGATTTTTAAAACCAGTCATGAAAATGAGAATTTAGATGAATTTCCGGATTTTATTTCAAAATTTCCCGCAATATCAACCTTTTATGGTAGAAATTTCGATATTCCTTTTATCAAGCAAGAAATGGGGATTCACTTTAATCAAATCCACTTCGATGTGTGTTTATTGCTCAGGAAACTAAAGATTAAAGGGGGATTAAAAATAATAGAAAAAAGATTTGGAATCTCTCGGGGAAACCTTGAAGCCTTAGACGGATATACCGCAGTACTTTTGTGGAAGAAGTTTAGAAAAAGCAGAAAAAGGAAATATCTCGAAACTTTGTTGGCATATAATAATGAAGATGTTATCAATCTCGAATTCCTCTTATATAAGGCCTACAATCTTTTGATAAAGAATGAACACACAGCTACTCCATCTTTAAGGTTTCCAAAGAAAAAGGAGATTGAAAATCCTTTCTTGCCGAATAAGCAAGTTGTAGATGAAATGTTAGGCAGAAGAACCCGTTTGTATAATTAACGATCAATTATATTCTTTATAGGGTTAGTTTCTCTACTCCATATCACAAAACCATTAGAAATGAAAGAAGTACTTTTTTCTTTAAATATGTAGTTGATAATCATTTCACTAGTGAGGTAAATTAATTTTAATTATTCCTATTATTATTTTAGTTGTTCAAATTAAAAAAGTTAATAAGGAAGACAGACTTCATATACAAGGCAAAAAGGAGGGATATCATATGAAGCTTAAAAAATATTTTTGGATAATTATTCTAGCAGCTGGGATCTTAACCCTTATTTCACTTATTACTCCCGCACTTTATATAAGGATCCATTTATTTTCAGACCCAGGAACACAAGAGTTTTGGATGTGGGGATTATATACAAATCGAGTACCAGGGGTAATTTTAGATACTGGTTTTATTCTAACCGACGGGCCATTTGAGTATGGAGTTCCTATATTTCTCTCAGGCATAATTCCCGTAATTTTAATATTAATTAGTTCAGTAAAGCTTATTATCATAGCTAATGGTATCAGAAAGGATGAAAATATGATAATATCTGCTGGGAATAAGTTAATCGGATGGGGCACTACCTTATGTTTAGGATCAGTGGTATATCTTATAGTAATAAGTTTTACTCTGGGTATTTTCGTTGAATATATTTTTACAGGGGGATTTTGGTATTCTTCTCCGAATATGTGGGACCTAACAAACCTTGGTTTTGCCGTTATTGGTCCGTTTATAGGAGCCGCGTTGGCACTGCTTAGTGGAATCCTTAGTAAGACTATTAAACGGAGAGAAAAAAGCTAGCTTAATAAATTAAATAACTCGATAGTTTTTTTCATATCTTTTTTTTCCAACCCATTTTAGTCTAAAATTACATTTTCTTGATAATTTACTAGGATATTCTCATGACATGTAAATAATATTTTATTATTTGGTGCCCATTTTTTTAACTTCAGTTCCAGTTCTAAGATTGGGGTATTTATATTTCTATTTATAAATATTGATATATCTAATTGAGTTCTGATTCAGAAGGTCCAGTTACTACAGTTAATGATCTTGACACCCAGAAAAAGGGAGAATTCATTTTCACACTATTTTATGGTTTTTTTTCTTTAAATAATAATAAAATTTGAAGATTAAAAAAAACATTACAACTTTTCATCATGAGCAATAGAAAAATGTTTTCCAAGTTAAGCATCATAATGATTTTAATGGTTAGTTTTTTCTCCGGTTATATCCCATTCGATTTTTCCGATGATAATTATAGCACCCCTCACATCACTACACCTTCAGCATCATATCTTCCCCCCGCTTATATTCAATATATAGTATCTAGTGATATTATTATTGATGATACAGGGTATACTTTTACTTCTTCCACTTGGCAACAAGCAGCTTGGTACTATCCATGGATGTCTGGGGAAGGGACTAAAATCAACCCCTATAAAATACGATATGTACTTTTTCATGGAGATCATCTATTTACTCCTCTTACTATTAGAAATTCGAACGCCTATTTTGTAATTCAGTATTGTATTTTTATGAATTCTTCTCGTTCATTTCCAGATCAGTGGAGCGGTTTAGCTTTATATAACGTACAAAATGGTGCTATATCGCAAGTAATTTTCGAAAACACCTTATTTGGTATTTCGGGTTCAGGAAATCGTAATATAAATATAACCGACACCATTTTCCGTAGAAATGGTTATGGTACATATTTTAGCGGAAGCGATTGTTTTATAACTAATAATTCTGCTTCTCTCAACAATTACGGTTTTCAAATTTCAGGAACTAACAACACTTTTACGGGAAATAGAGCTTTTCAAAATAATATTGGATATAGCATCTACTTGGATGGCCCTAATTCCTTTCATTCAAACGAAGCGTTTGAAAATAATGGGCTTGGATTTAAATTTTCTTCCAACCAATTTGAAGTTAATAACAACTTAGCATACGATAATGGTGGTGATGGTATGCTTCTTTTCCATTCTAACAATCTTAATGTACATAATAATCAAATTTATGACAATGGGGAAGATGGAATAATTATTGACTCTGGAGAGAATAATACATTTTCTGAAAATTATATTGTTTCAAATAAAAGAAATGGCATTTTTTCCATATTTAGTGGAAATAATTTAATTTCCTTCAATCATATTGAATCTAACGAACTAAATGGCATTTATCTTGATAACCGTTGGAAAGAAAACACGACAATTTCTCGTAATATCTTTAAAAATAATTTGATAGCGGGAGTTAATATCTATGATGGACAGTATAATACTATTTATAACAATTCTTTCTTAGGAATATACCAGCATGCCATAAACAATGATTATTATAACAGTTGGGATTATAATGGGCTAGGCAATTACTGGAACAATTATTCAGGGGAAGATCTTAATGATGACGGTATTGGTGATACTCCTTATCCCATAACCGGATTTGCCAATGCATACGATTACTTTCCTCAATGGTCCGATGGAGAAGATATTCAGTGTTCGATATATGCTCCACTCCGAAACAAACTGTTTGCTCACAATGCTCCGATGTTTAATATATCTTTTTCCGGTCCAAACGTCTCTTCTACTTGGTATAAATTCGAAGGCAGAGATCAGCAATTTTTCTTTTCAAATAATTCTGGAACAATTAACCAAACAGTATGGAACTCATTCGGTAATGGCTTAATAACCCTTAAATTTTATTTCAATAACTCTGAAAATAAATTATACAATAAGGAGGTCGCCGTCCAAAAAGATATTGTTGGTCCTGTAATCGAGATTAGTTATCCTAATCAAAATCAATCTTGGGGGATTATTCCTAGTAATTCCACAATTGTCTTTAAATTTATAATCAACGATCCACACTTTTCTTCTGTATGGTTATTATACAATGACCAAAAATGTGACGAGGGTTATTATTTCACAACTTCTACTCAATCTTCCTCCTATGAAGTTTCTGGTGGATTTTACAGTAAATTCTGGAACAATATAACAGCAGGGGAAATAAATATTACAATTTATACCGAGGATTCAATGGGAAATATTGGTACAGCACAACTTATTATGTTTAAAGAAAAACCAAAATCACCTGATCCACCTCAACCTCTTCAATCAAACTCATCATCAGCCCCAAATATTGCAGGATATTCCCTTGTTTTCCTTATTGGTATTATTATCGCCGTAACAGTGTTATTTAAAAGGTCCAAACAAAAAGAAATAACAATTTTTGATGATTAGAATTTGTAAAGATGAGATTAATTAATCATAAAAACCAAGAAAAACAACGATATAATGTAAAAAAATGAGAAAATCAAAATTTCAGTCAAAGGCAGTGAAGTTTGTAATGGTGGTCTATATAACAATTCTAGTATTAATGTTAAATTTCATAAATGCTATGGGTTTCCTTATTTTTATTTCAGGAAGAATTAACTCATTCATCTTAATACTACTTCTACTCTCAAATGCAAGTGTTGTTTTTTTAGGTATAAGTATAGCTAATAGGTTATCAGTGAAGCGATTGGTAACAAAAAAAATCATTAAAATTCCTAACATATTCCCCACCGAAAAAGAGTTAACACAATTTTTAGATATTAATCCTGGAAATGGTCAAATATATCTTAAAGTACACTTACTCTCTCTAATTAGATTAAGATTAATTGAAATATTCACCTCACTCCCAAAATTTATTCTTAAAAAATTCTCAGATTCATTCAAGTTCCCTCACTGGAATTTTGATGATATTTTTAGAGAATTACTTAATGAATATAATCTCGAATCATATCTATTTACTCGATATTCTTCCTATGAGCTTTTACAAAACAGTTCATTTCAAATAAATGTGTTAAATACAGTTGAACTAGAGGATATCCAGCTTTTATATACTACTCCTAAAGAAAAGTTAATAATGATAATAGCCTTAATTCCATTTAAACTACGGAAATTACAGTTAAAGAGGTCATATATAAGGAGGGATATTTTAAAATACGATACTAGGTTTGAATCCATTTAAAAATTTGCAGTTAGTGAGGAACCTTGTTGGGATTTTTTCTTTAAATACGTGATATAATATAATAGGCTAAAGCTTAATTAAGTGTTTTAAACATGGGAACGGTTATCAATAAAAAGGTCACAGAAAAAACTGTAGTAGAGATTTTAAAAGAATTGTTAGGAGCATCTTTTTCATCGATTTCAAGTTTTAGTTTTCAATTCTTTAAGATATACCCAAATGAGGCTGAAATAAAGGATTCACTATCATATTTAATAAAATTAGGATTGAAAAAGAAAACTATTGCTAGTAATGCAGTTTTACTTAATTTTAATCAAAAAATACTCCAAGATCGTTTTGATGGCTTAAGAAGATTGGGAGTAGCCCATAAAAAGATATTAATTCAGAGCGAATTTCTTACTATGAATCCCGACACAGTTCTGACTCATTACAATAACTTAAGAAGGCTGGGAGTTTCCCATAACAAGATCATGGTACATGTAACCTTGCTTGGGATGAATCCCGACACAGTTCTGACTCATTACAATAACTTAAGAAGCCTGGGGGTTTCCCATGATAAGATTATGGTACATGCAAGCTTACTTATAAGAAATCCTCAGACAATTCTCACCCATTACAATTATTTAAGAAAACTGGGCATCTCACATAAAAAAATTGTGATATCTGCAAACTTGCTTGGAATGAAACAAAGTACAGTTCAAGCGCATTACAATAATTTAAGAAAGATGGGTATTTCACATAAAAAGCTCATGGTATATACAACCCTACTTGCTAGGGATCCCAAAATAATTCAAAATAACTATTATAACTTAAAAAGGTTAGAAATTTCAAATAAGAAAATCATGACAAATGCTCAACTCCTTACTATGGCTCAAGAAACGATTCAGAATCATTACGAGAACTTAAAAGAGCTAGGGGCTTCACATTTAAGTATAGATAGATATTCTACCCTTCTTGGAATGAGCTCTACTGCTATTAGTAATAAGTTTAAATATATAACCAATATTCTTGGTTTAAGGAAAACAATTCTGCTAAGTCATCTTTACTTGCTGTCAGAAAATCCAGATTCTTTTGCACGCAAAATGAGAATCTTGAAAATTGAGATATCAAATTTTAAAAAAAGTAGTAAATTCGATCTGTCTTCTTATAGAAAGTTCTATATAACATCTCCCGCAACTCTAATGGCTAAAAAACAGTATTGCATAGAGAATAACATCGATTATAGAAATAATTTAACATATTTAATCTACTCATGGAAAAAATTAATACAAAAAATGAATAAAACAATCGATACTGATAAAGCTAATGAGTTGGGAAGAAAGATGGCAAAACCTTATAAAACACGTTATGATGAATGGATGAGTGAGTATAGAGAGTGGGGAAAGGAATTTGCTTTAAGAAGGGGAAGAAGGCTAATTATTAAAGTATAGTTCAAGAATCAGTAATCTTTTGTTTATTAATTTCCCTGTTTTCTATGAAATTATTTTATTTACTTTCTGGGAGGTATAAAATTACAATTTCATTTTCACACTTATTTTTTATATCAATAACAGCTCTCATCAAGTCATGATAATCTTTATGTTTAGATATGCAATTCCAAACACTTTCTCCTTTCAAATCAAGAAAATCAAACTCGTACACATCTACTCCATCTTCTTGAGTTATAAAATGTATTGTTATCCCAAAAGTTTGTGGTAAATATTCTTCTGGATTTTTATAGGTTTCGTTTCCTCTTTCCATTTTGTTATTCACATCATTATTTATAGTTAATATTATAATGAAAAAAATTGACTTAATAATCTTTTCAGAAGTTCTTTCTGTTTTTTTAAAGTTTCATTATTTACCATGCTTTCACATTCTTCAGCAAAGCCCATTAAAAAAGCTTCAATGGATCCTTGAGCAGACCACCAAGTATAAAAAGGCTCAAGGTCAAGGAACCAAGATCATCACCGAAGAAAGATTTTTAGAAATGGTAAATTAATAATTATCAAAATAATGTGACCAAACCACTTTAAATCTCACAAACATATAGGCAAAGACTTACAACAATAACAATGGGATTCACTACCTACCCTTTGGATTTTTGACTTTTTTAATTTTTTTTTACCGGTTAGGTCTGACATAAGACCATAAGGTAGTGTTCTCCTCCCTTTTAATTTCTAAATTTTTCCGATTTATTTTTGAAAGATATATCGAATTAGAGAAGAACAGTGGGAAATAACTATTCTCATTTAATCCCCTTAGACATTCGAGATCTTAATATTAAATGAATCTATCATTTTTTTCACTCTGTTAAAGGAAAAACTTCAGAATAGTACAGGAAGGATTTTGTTTATGATAGATTTTGTTATTCGGCTCAAAGAAAAAAAATGAAGATGATGAGGATGATCAATTTTTTTAATTTACTTACACGATTATTTTGCATTTAGCACTGGATAAAAATTTTTTTCATCACCCCATAAACTTATAGATAAAAGTCCGAGTTAGGATAATATCTTTTTAATTTTTATTAAACAAAAACATAAAATTTATTAGAAATTTATCATTTTTTACCTTAAATTTTTACCTTAAATTTTAGTAATAATTTAATAGAACAAGTTAATTGTTCGAAATACTAATTTTGGTAAAGCAGATTGGTGAATTAAGTTGGCACAAAGACGTCCTTGGCACTGTTACTCCTCATGGAGCAGACGACCTTATCAACATAAAAGAAGTGCGAATCATCGAAGGGAATATGCAAGAGGTGGAGCTCAATCAAAAATAGTAAGATTCTGGGGAGGAAATAAACAACGAGATTGGGCAGACTGGGAGTTAGTTGTCGGAATGAAAGTCAATCATCAAATTCAAATCTCTTCTAACTCACTTGAGGCAATTAGGATCACTATTAATGGTGTTCTCCAGCGACAATTAGGGAGACTGAACTATAGGTTACGCATACGTCCTAAGCCATTTCAAAAAATACGAGAGAATCGGATGTTAGCTTTTGCAGGAGCGGACAGAATACAGTCAGGTATGAGAAATTCTTTTGGTAGATCATCAGGTGTATGTGCACGAGTTAGAGCAGGCCAAATAATCGTTGATGTGGGAACGTCTATTAAAGACCTTCCCGTAGTGCGAGATAGATTAAGAATTGCTTCTATGAAGATTTCAAGTTCTTGTCAAACTGTGATTCTTGAGTATCAAACACCTGAACTTTTAAAGCAATCAGGTTTACCATTGTACGATGCCCAAAAGAGAAGGGAGATTCCACTATATGAATTAGAATCTGCTAAAACCTGACAGAAAGAACATAGATTTTTACAGCACCAAGCACCTAATTATTATTTTCTATTACATTAAATTAATCCAAGAAGTAATTTTTTTGTCCAATCGTTTCCTTATCCTAATTTGCTATCATGAACAATAGATTTATTTATATGTAAATTAAAAAGTAAAATAAATATAGCAATTTTATAATATATTATAAATTGTAAAGATCATGTAATTTCAAATTCTCACGATATAATAATCTTGAAAAATCTCGAACCCTTCTTCAATCCAAAAAGCATTCTCATAGTTGGAGCATCTAGAAAAGCCTATACCTTCAGTTATACTATTTTAAAAAATCTTCTTGAAATTTTCTACCGTGGTAATTTATATATTTTAAATCCTAATGCAGATGAGATTTTGGGTATTAAATCTTACCACACCTTAGAAGAATTGCCTGAAGTTCCAGAATTAGCGGTTATTGTCCTTAGCAAAAATTTGACAGTTATTTTTGAAAAGTTAGCTAATTTTGGTATAAAAAACATAGCAATTGAATCAGAATTAAAATTAGATACAACTGATCCAGAATTAATAAAAAAACTGATCTCAATAAGCAAGAAGCATAATGCTTCATTTATGGGACCTGCGATGGTTGGGATTATTAATTTCAATAATAATTTTACAACTTCAATAATCCCTGTAAGACAGTATCTTATGAAAAAGCATAAAAAAATAAAAGAAGGTATTAGTTTTATTGCTCAATCAGGAGGATTAGCCGGTGCGATGGGATGGTGGAATCCTTCACAGAACTTACCAATCTCCAAAGTGATACATTTAGGTTATGGATTTGATGTTGATGATGCTGACGTCCTTGAATATTTTAAAGAAGATGAGACAACAAAAGTTATTTCTCTTTTTCTTAGAGAGATAACTGATGAGATGATTAAGGTCGTTAAAGAATTAGCAGCTGTTAAACCGGTTTTGTTCTTTTATGTGGGTAAAGAAGATCAAAAAGAATCGGAGTTAATACAAGCTGGGGGGATGGCAGTATCAAATTATATCGAGTTATTTGAATATGCCAAAATATTTTTATGGTGTCCTGAACCTAAAGGCCCGAACTTAGGTTTAGTAGGTCCAAGTTCAGGTGCAATTCACCTTATAATTAAGGAAATGCGAAAACACGGATTGTCAATTGCTAAATTAGATAACAAGAATCGCGATATCATTCTTGAGAAGGTAAAAGGTTCTACGTGTGAATTAGGGAATCCTGTTGATTATTGGCCTCCAGAAAAGTTTGTTGGTACAAAAATTTGTGAAATTTATAATACATCATCTAAAACTCTATTAAAAGATGACTCTGTTGATGGGTTAATTTTAGCTCTGGAATTTTTTATTGAAATTGAATTTGATTTTAGTATCTTTGAGAATATTCAAAAATCATACCCGAATAAACCTATAATCGTTATCCTTATTCAAGCAGAACATGAAGGCGCAAAAAGAGTTATTAAAACTGCCTCTGAATTAAAAATCCCTGCATTTGAAAATGAAGTAGAAAGAGCAGTAAGAGGATTTAAATATCTCTATGACTGGTATTCAAAAATAAAAGGGAAATAAAAAATTAATAGAGAAAATATCTTTTAACTAGAGAAAATATCTTTTAATTCATCAGGTATATTTGTAGATTCATCCATTAATGAGAGAGCATAAATTATTTCACCGCATTTACACTCTTCCGTTTCAAATAAATAGAATTTAAACTGTTTTTTCCAATTGCATATTTGTATATTTTCAACTTTTGCTTTTTCACCACAAACGCAATAGATTGCCATTTCATCTGAGTAATTAGGGATAATGGTTTCCAATTTATCTGAAGTTTTATTGAATTCAGATTCATTTAACATCGCATTAATTTTTTCTGCAACCAAATCTTTAAGAGTAGGAACAAATGATGTAATTATTCCATCATTTCCTTTCATTTCAGTCAGTACGATGAAATTTTTTTCGGGCTTTTCAGCGCGTCTGCCTTGAATTATTGGTTGTTGGTATTTTTGCAACTTATCTGGTATTGGAATCTCCGCCATTCCTGGGGGATATTCAAAAGTATAGAAATATTGCATGAATCCTCGAACATTTCGGCTGTTTATTAAATTTAAATTCTCGTAATCTCTACTGAAAAGTGTAAATTTAATTAACTGAAGAGGTACTTCTAATTCTATAAGTCTGGATCGAATATTGTTTAATAGTTCACCAGCAAAACTTTTTATTACCATAATATCATCTCTGTGCTCCTCATAAATTTGACCTTTGTTTTGATCTTTAACTTGAGCCCAATTTTTAACTACCCTACCTCTAATCAATTGTGGTAGGATACAAACGACACATAGAATAGGAAAAACGACAAAAGAGAGATCAAAAGGTAAAAATGTCAAGATTGTAAGTAAAGCAAATAAAGGTAATGTGATAATCAATGTTAATCTTCGTAACCGTTTATTCACGTTAGTTTTTATTCCTTTACTAACAGCAAATTCTTCAGCTTTAGTTTTCACATTCTCTATTACATTTAATATATTTTTTGATTCAAAAGATTGTTTTAATAGTTTTTCTTCTTCTCTTTCTATTTGCAATGCATCCATATATGTGGTTATTCGTGAAATATTTTGCTCCATGATACGTCTTTTAAAAATAAATTCAAGAGTATCTTCAGAAAAGAAATCAAGAAATCGCACCATAAAAAGTTTTTTCTCCACCTCTTCTATATCCGTTGGATTCAAACCGAGAGCTTCTTGGATCATCTGGCCCTGGGTTACTTTTTTTCTTCTTCCTTTTTGCTTATCCTTTTCTGGATGCTCTACTTCACTATCTTCTTTATACTTATCTTCACTCATGATTTAAATTAAACTTCGAATTTTTACTATAAGCTATTTAATTATCCCCCGATAATTAACTTTGCCAAATCTATCAAAATGGAAAAAGGATAAGTAGTAGTTGAAAATTTAATTTTTAAAACTGCATCATAATTATTGACTATTTTTAAAAAATAAATTGAATAAAAGATAATAAAATATAAAAACAACTCTTTAATAGGTAGACCCCCTTTACTTTATTAAATAACATAGCTTTAATTTGTGAAGAAATCATGGATAAAGAAAAAGTTAAACAAATAATCGAAAAGATTCGACCACAGTTGCAGATGGATGGTGGAGATGTGGAACTTGTTGATATTGAAGAAGATGGAACTGTTAAAGTTCGATTGATGGGCCATTGTGCTGGATGTCCAATGAGCCAACAAACTGTAAAGTTCGGTATTGAAAGAGCTTTAAAGACTCACATACCAGAAGTTAAAGAAGTAATCAGTGTTCCATTTTAACTACTCCCTAAAAATCACATTTTTTTATTTACTCATTTTTTAAAACCCTATAAAAGAGAATTTTTTATTAAATTGTATTATTTAAACACTCATGAATCCTAAAGAATTTACAAAATTATTAAATGAAGCAAGAGAGCTAATGACTCAGGAAAAATTTGCCCAAGCACTTGTAATTTTGGAGAATTTAAAGATAGGAGACAGAAATAGTGAACATGATTATAATTACAATTTGATACATCAACTCTATCAACTTGATTCTAATTGTAAATCCGCGTATCATCAAAAAATTATTCTTGAGATCATAACAAACATCCCAATCACAAAGAATTCAATTTCTTTTATTGAACTTAATAAAATCTTAAGTGATGAGAAGAGCTTAAATATTAGTGAAGAAATATTAAGAAGAGAAGTTGAGTTGTTAATTTTAAGGAATATGGTGTCAAGTAAAATTGAAAAAAACCAACTGATCCTTAGTCATCATTAAATTCCTAAACATTAGAATTTCAATCTCCCTTCATTATGCTGCTCTAAAAAAGCTTGGTTTTTAAAAAGCTATTTTTAAATAAGTAAGTAAAAACAAATTGAGATGCAATCTAGTTGATAATAGATCATGTTGACAAAACGATTAGTATTAAAATAGTGTATTTTGGACCTGCTTTATCTGGTAAAACCACATCAATTAAAACCTTGTTTTCCCATTTTGGGAAGGAAGATAAAATCCTTAGCATTGAAAGCACATTAAATAGAACTCTATTTTTTGATTATGGTGTGGTTTCCTTTCAAAATCAAGATTGGATACTTAAAATAAGTATCTATACCACAACAGGCCAAAACTTTTATTTGATAACACGACCAATTACTCTAAGAGCCGTGGATGGTATTATCTTTGTAACTGATTCACAGAAAAAAGTTTATGAAAGAAATTTAATTTCATGGAATGAATTGAAATCATATTTTAGTGACTCGCTTCAAGATCTACCAATTATAATTGCTTTTAATAAACAAGATTTACCAGAGAAGTTTATTTCATCAAGGTTCTTAAAAGAAATAGGCACTTATAATTATAAAAACATAAGTACAAGGTTTACCATCGCGATTAATGGTGAAGGTGTTTTGGGTTGTTTCGAAGATATATTACAACTAGTGCTTAAAAAATATTATGATCATAAGTTGATTTCTGCAATCAACTAATAGATGATTTCCATTTCTATTTTTAGAAAAAGCTAACTGTTGATACTGGTGATTGAAGTCGGATAAGTTGTTGACTGTTATCTTCTAAAATTGTAATTAAAGCAGAAATGTCTTGTTTTATCTCATATATGATTTCTTTTTCTTCATCCATTTTCCATGTATTAAAACCTGTTAAACTTGGTGTTGTTTCAAAAAGACCTTCTTGTAAACCCAAAATCTTAACAGTTACCCCATAGAGATCCTTTTTAGATATATTTTTAATAACCATCTTGTATTTATCAATATCAGAATCAATGGAAATAAGTTTATAGACCTTTTGAAATTTTGATGAAATCCCATTAAATATAGATGATGCATCAGAACTTCCACCACCTACAAATAAATCTATATCCGTTTTTCTTTCAGTTAACGGAACCGATGCAATAGTAATAGGAACTTCAAAATTTATCGTGTCTAATCCAAATTCTGGTTTTTTTTTACCTATAATCTTTAAACTCCATTGAGTATAAGCTCCGTATTTAAAACCAAATTGTTCTTTCTCAGATGGAGAATAAACAAAGTTGTAAGAGGGTTCAGCAATTTCGGGAATTTTTAATAAAAGGAAATCCTTCTGAAAATTTGTAGTTCGAACATCTCCAGCAATAGCAGGAGGTAGTTCTTCAACTTTGCTGCAATTCTGCCCGTAGGCTTCACAATGACATACTACGTTTGCATTTTGTAATAATCTAACTTCAATTTCTCTTAACTCATCCGAGGAAAAATTAATCTTGATAGTCTCTCCAGGTTTAAATACATCTTTAGAAAGTAAAATGTTTAATCCTGATATTGAAAACGAAATCGGTTTAGGTGTTTTTGTTTGAAGTTCTGAAGATTTAACTTTTATTTCGATATCTTGAGTCTTATTAATAACTAAATCCTCTTCGGGATTAACAGGACTAGGCTGTCTTAAAATCAATTTTATGAAGTACTTCAAATCCCGATTTTTAATTGTTGGGACAAAGTTATTCTTTATTAAAATTGATTTCTCTCTAATATATTCTCCCGCTTCAAAATATCCTTTTGAAAAGATCTCCTCTTTTGAAACTTGAACTTCTTTAAGGCATGGAGGATTTGTTATTAATCGAATACCACTCCATAAAAGATTGGTATCTTCTTCAAAATTGAATTGAGTTTTTATCTTTAATTTGTCTCCTATGAATACAATACCTTTATTGAGATTACTAAACTCTAAATTCAACAAGTTTCAAAACTGCTTTAAGATTTATTTTTTCACTTAAATTTAATAAAAGAAAGATTTTTTTAAAAACTTTTTATTATGATTTGTCAAAATTTGAAGATATTAGTTAGTTCTCATTCTGTTTAAGATACATTTTCCACTTCATTAAAATCAATTTGATATTAAATGAATAATGATGCATTTATATGCAAACATAAGTTAATCTGGTTCTTTTTTATACGGTTTCATTGGTTTCCATGTATATGCAAGTTTACTCATATTATAAATCGGAAAAGGATCTTCGATTAATAACTTCGCCAAACATTTAGCACAATAATATACTTCTTTATTTCTACCCTTGAAGAAACACATGAACAAATTCTCTTGTTTTAAGCAACTCTCACATCGCATGTCTACATTTTTCAAATTAACAAAAATGAATAAAAACTTTGTTATTAAGTTCTCAATAAACCTAAGTTGAGATTTGGTGTTCCCACTTACTTTATTTTGACCTCATTGTACCGAAAACAATCAATTAAATGGTCATTTACCATACCTATTGCTTGCATGAAACTGTAAATTATTGTTGGACCCACAAATTTAAATCCATGTTTCTTCAAATCCTTGCTAATGAATTCTGATTCCTCCGTTTTTGATGGTAATTCTTCTAATTTTTCAAATTTGTTTGTTATCGTTTTATGATTTATGAAATTCCATATATATGTGTTAAATGAACCAAATTCACTTTGAACTTTTAGAAATGCTTTCGCATTATGAATCACAGATTCTATTTTAAGCCTATTTCTGATAATGCCTTTATCATTAAGTAATTCTTCAATCTTTTGATTATCATATTTTGAAATCTTGTTAAAATCAAAATTATCAAAAGCTTTTCTAAAATTCTCACGCTTTTTCAATATTGTGGCCCAACTTAATCCCGCTTGAGCCCCTTCTAAAATTAAAAATTCAAAAAGTGTTTGATCATCATGAATTGGAGTACACCATTCTTTGTCATGATATTCTTTCATGGCATCACTAGAATTTGCCCAACTACATCTATTTACCATCTTAATCATCATTATTAATAATTAATAATCTCAATAGAAATAATTTAAAAATTCTAATAAGATTATTCCTTAATCAAAACTTTTCATTAGAAAAAAGTAATAGGGGCAAAAATTGCCACAAACATATTATAATTTAATTTGTAATATCATATAATTATAATTTTAAAATATTATAGGAAAGATCAATCAGGGTTTTCAAATTAATCAATTATGGATGAACAAATTTCATTTTGCGGAATGGATTGCCTTGCATGCCCAGCTTATGTTGCATCTCAACATGGTGATAAAGAAGTTTTAGAACGAATTGCTTCTGAATGGTCTAATGGTAAGATCAAATTTGAACCTGAAAATTTTGATTGTGTTGGGTGTACTGAAGATGGGGAACAATATAGTTGGTGTGATATGTGCCCAGTAAGAAAATGTAATATGGATAAAAAGATAAAGAATTGTGCATATTGTATTCATTATCCATGTGAGGAATTAGATGAACCTTTTGAAAGGTTGCCTAATTCTAAGAAAAATCTCGATAAAATTCGAAAGAATTTGTAACGATTTTCATTAAAAAAATAGAGAAAGAGAATAGTCTCTTTAACTTTAAATTTTCTAATCCTAATCTGTGTGAGCTGAAATTATTAAATCAGCAAATAACTTCATATCATTTAATAGTATGTTCAGTTTATCTTGAGAATCCCTATCTAAATCTCCAGATTTCATTACAAGTACTGAAATGATATATTTAAAAATGTGGAGCTCGATTTCTTTACCATCACTCTCTCGACCACCAAACTTAGCGGAATCAGACATAAAAATATTTTCTCTAACGGTATTGCACGCATTGATAAATTCCCGTAAATCTCCCCTCAATGTTAAACCGCTACTTACACCTTGAACATTATGAACAATAACATTTCCAGAAATATCTGCGATGATAACTTTTGCTTTTATCTCATCTAGCTGTTTTTCTGCCTTTTCTACATGACCTTTTAATTCCGCATATTGGGATATTAACACATCTCTAAAAACTTTAGCTAATTTATCCTGTTCATAAATACTTGTAAGCATAAAATCAAAATCGTAATCCTTAAACAGATCCAAAAAGAGTTCTTTTGCATTCTTAACATTTGTATCAAGAAGCTCTTTTTGGTAATTTTCAGTATCATATTTGTGGAGAAATAAGAAGATCTTAGGTTTTTCATTGCTTTTTCTATACAAATCCAATAAATCTATGAAATATTGTTTTGCATCTTCAAAGGTTTGTGGTTCATGTAAATCAACAACAGGAATAAGAATATCAGTTCCTCGAAAGATCTCTGGTTTAGCCATATATTCAGTTCTGAACTGATCTTGACCACCAAAATCAAATATACCAACTTGGAGCCCTAGAAAGGGGTGTCTTCGTGTTTCATATAATATAGTTGGACTTAATCCCTTTGTTTCTTCCGGAGATTTTGCGGCAAACGCAACGGAGTAAACTGAGGTCTTACCACAGCCGCTTAGTCCCACAAGACTTATTTTCAACAAATATCACCTTTTTTCTTTTCTGTTTTTTTTTTATTTTTATAATTATTTTCATTTAACTTACCTAATAAAATTTTATTAAGAATATCATCCTTTTGGAGCTATCTTAAACGTTTTGGAAAATATTTTTCCGTGTGTTTCTGTTGTAGCTTCAACTAATATATTTGCTATAATAGGTTCACCTTCTCCTATATCTAAGGGATATCCTATTTCAATAGTTTCGAAAGGAAATAATTCTTTTATAGATGTGATCCACGGTCTTTTTTCAAACAGATCCTCAACAGTAACAACTCGGATTTTTAAATTTTCTAAAATATGTCCGATAGAGTTAGTTAGAGATAATGTTAAGGTTTTATCTTCTTCATTCAATGCTTTCGAAACTCTTAAAAATTTTCTGACTCCGGTAGTTGGTTCGGTTGATATTGGCTCTGCTTCAGGTTTAGTTTCTATTCTTGGGACTTCTTTAGTATCTAAGTCTTTTACTATAAAGACTTTTCTTTTTTGAATGTTATACTGTGCTACTTTCTTCAGTTTAGCTAAGAATAACACTGCGTTTAGATTGATTGTATTAAAAGGCTCGATCTTAAGATATCCTTTTGCTGCGGCATCTTCCATAATTTCAGCACCAAGACCACTCCGAGCAAATACCGTATTTTTATTCGCACCACTCCCTACTGAACCTACAGATAGATCAGCATTTTCAGCAGCTAGATCTGTACAGAAGTTACAACTTGAAGATTTGAATTTATTGAGTTGTCTAATCGTATATGATTTTGTTGGTTCTCCATCAGGGTCATAATATAGATGGAATTTTCCCTTATTAATATCCATTTTAATTATTTTAGATAAATCAATCCCATCCTTTTCAAAAAAAGGATAAAGAGCTTCTGGGGCGAATGAATCCATACAAAATAAACCAATCCTTAGAACATGACACCTCATAAAATATTTTAACATACCGGTTGGGCTATCAAACATCTTCGCAACAGCATCGATATTGCATGGAGTACCTACAAATGCAATTGATCTGAAATTTTGCCGTACTGCATCCATTAACGCTTCAACTGTTTGTGAGTGGCAATAAATTGAACCCGAAGATTTAATAGCATCATCTTTAGTTGTGATCACTTGGGCAACAGGATACCAAGGTTTTTTTGGATCTCGCATGGTTACAATAGCAGCATCAATTAGATGTTCGTCAAATAAATAACATAATAGTGAAGTCACAGTCCCGCCGTCTTGACCACCAATCACTTCTGGAATGTTCGTATTTGCAACATATCCCGTTTTGAATTCCCCCATAAGTTGGATAGGATCAGTGATCGTTCGAGGACATTGATTATAACATATACCACAACCTGTGCACTTCCCAATTAATTTGGGCTGTCCTGCTATATGATCCCATTCTAAGACAGGACATACAGCCGCGCAAGTTCCACATTCCGTACAGATTCCCGTTCTAATAATTTCTTTTGTGAGTAATCCATAACTGTCACGACCACCTTCTAGCTTTTTCTGAATATACTCAAACGAAAAATCATACTGAGTTTCTGGAGATTCTGTTTTATTTTCATTCATTTTATTACAAAAATAACTCTAACAATAATAATTAAATAATTAAATGAAAGCTAAATAAAATAAAAGTGACATTTTAAAAAAAGTTATCAATTACTCTTAATAAGAAGTGTTTGAAATGGTTTACTCGTTATTGCTAAATTGATTATTATTCTACCAATTACACCAATTTTGATCAAAATTAGAAGGAGAGTTGTGAGAATGGTTTCAATTTAATAATAAATTAGAGTTAAATATTGTAAAAAGATCATTAAATATCATTTTATTATGTAGAATCTTTAATTAGCCATTGCGTGAGTGTAAAAATTTAGGTCAAAACCAGGAGTAGGTAAATTCTGAATTATTATTGATTCTCTAATTCAAGTTTTTCTTCAATTTTTTTAATTGCATTTGATGCATGAATCCGTACAACTCTATGAAAATCATTTATCCTTTTAAGTAATGCACTTAAAGCTAGCTGATCTCCATAAGTCTCTAAGAGTTTAATCAAGCTTAGTTTAACTTTGAAATTTTCATCTTCCTCTGTTTTTAAATGATCAATTAAACTTGCTATATTTCTCTTTAATGATCTTTCTATTTCTTTTCCATTATCTCTAACTCTATACCAATTCCTTTGAAAAATATTATATATTGCATCAACCGCGACTTTTTTGATGAGCCAATAAGAATTTTCATTTTCTATTACATTTAATAGATGGTCAAGTGGAACTACGTTTCCTATTTTTCCCAAAGCAATAATCGTATTTTTTTTAACGTCCAAATTACGGTTTTTTAATAATCCAATTAATGGTTCAACAAAAACATCTTTACCAATTTCACCGAATATAAAGGCAATACTTTCTTTAATAGTCTCGTTATCTTTGCTCAAATATGAAATTAAGTAGTCATATGAAGCGTTTTTGTTATTAGCATATATCTTCTTGATAGCATCGATGATATAAAGTTTCATGTCTAAATCGGTATATTCAAAACTCATTTCTTCGATATCCAAAATATCTATAAGCTCTGGTACAGCAGAGATATCCCCAATCTCACCTAAAGCTTCAATACAAGCGAGACTTACTTCGTTATAAATATTATCTAAGTTCGTCACCAAAAAATCTACAGACTTAGTAAGTTTTAACTTCCCACATAAGATAATAGCGTTTTTTTTGACAATAAAATCTTCAATTAACAACAGTTTTATTAAATCAAGTTCGATCTCATGCCTAATAACTTTTATAATGGTTAAAATAGAATCTATTAAATTGGAATCTTCTTCTTTTAAAACCAGTGTAATTACTTCGAGGAGAAGTTTCTTACGTTTTATCAGATCTTCTTTAATTTCAGGATATTTTATTTCGATATAACTTGCATCCTCAAATGAAATGTTGATGCTTGATATTTCATAACCGATTAACTTAATAAGTTCAATCTTATGGTCATTTGAAAATCTCTTATTCTCTAATGAATTTAAAACCACATTTACTAATTCTCCCGGATCCAAGCTTAAAAGTTGAATTCTAACGAAATCTCTAATTGATTCATTTTGTTTGTCTAATATTTCAATGAAAAGGTCTATTTCAGACTCATTAAACCTAATCTTTTTTATAGCCTTTAAGACGGATAACTCAATTTGATAGTTATCAGGATTTTGTTCTAAAACCCATTTCAATGGTTTTAATCCTTTTTCATATTTGGTATTTCCTAAAGCTTTAGCAGCTTCGCATTTGATATCAACTTGTTCATCAGAAATTAATAAATTTTCAAAAATACTAAAACATCCATCTTTCACTTCCTTAGAGTTATTGCTAACCAATGACAAGTATCTTATTGCTTCTTGTCTTTTTTTAGAGTCTTTATCTCCTTCTATGATTTCTGTTAGCATACTAGCAGAATTGGCCAAACCAAATTCTTCTACTCTTTGATAAATTTCCTTTGGATGAATGTTCGTTTTCAATCTTACAGAACCGTCTTTCTAAATTTCAATAATTATACTTTTTTCCTTAATTATTATCAATGTATGTAGATCATTAATTATAAAAATATTATCAAATTAAGAAGTAATTATTTCTTCTCCATAACAAATCCGTTAAAATTTCAAACAATACGTTATCTAAATTTGTAATTGTAAAATAATTTCGATAAAAAAGTAAAATATTAAATATTATACTTTCAATATTTTTTAATAAATAATTTGAAATTCAAAAACAGAAAAAAAATGAGAAAAAAAAATATTTATTCTATGGTTTTAATCTCTCTGATGGTGCTCATAACTTCTTCAAATTTAGCGATAAAAACAAAAGCACACGCTCCTAATGGGATGAATTTGGGTGTTAGTTCAAACCCTCCAACGCTTAATGTTTTAATATATCACGAAGTTGAAGACCCAAATACTCATTATGTTAATCTAGTGAGAATTAACGTTAATGGAAGTGAAGTTCTAAGTACATCCTACACTAGTCAACCACTTACGGGGGGAGGAACCTATAATTATCTCCTTAATTACACTGTTGGGGATA
>Ga0209976_10000475_pt1 | contig 26800 bp, 26 predicted proteins | sample SumtaG_FD_182806 | JGI IMG/M metagenome (GOLD analysis project Ga0209976, IMG submission 182806) | Deep subsurface microbial communities from Indian Ocean to uncover new lineages of life (NeLLi) - Sumatra_00157 metaG (SPAdes) (version 2) | ecosystem: Environmental > Aquatic > Marine > Oceanic >...
GCAAATATCCTATAATATGTTACAATTCCACCTTGATTATGTTATATGAACTAATCTTATCCCTTCGTTTACTCTTAACCCAACCAAAAATTTTGGGGGCGTCTAGTGCGGTTTTAGCCTCTCATAGTATGAACCTGGAAAACCGATGGGACGATCAATTTGTCAACGATGTGTTTAAGGACAATATTCTTTTAACCCTTTACTATCTTGATAATCAAATCAATGACAAATCAGAGATTAATTGGGAACAAATTCAAAAACCCCTTAAAGTTGGCTTTACTTTAAAACCGACTGAAACATTCGCTTTTCATGAAAAAACTTTGGCAGAGTATTCAGATAATGTAGTTAAAACCACTAACGCTCATTTCATTGGTAGCGAGGGCTTTAGGAATAGTGGCCATTTAATTGGCGATGGAGTCTGCCATTTAGCTGCACTAATGTATTGGGTAGCAGAAGATGCCGGCTTAACTGCTTATAGCCCGTCTGACCATAATTTTGCCAAGATTAATGAAGTCCCTAAAGAATACGGCGTGGGAATTTTAAGCCCCAATCCCTTGGGAAATTTATATATTGTTAACAATCTAGAAAAACCAATTGCTTTCAGCTTTGACTTTGATGGGGAAAATCTAACCGTGGCAGTAGTGACTCAATAATATTCTGTTAAAAATGGGAGAGGGGACTCGAACCCGCGACCTTCTCGTTGAAGACAAAGTCTCTTGGGTTTTTGACTTTCAATTCTCGCCTGAAGACGTCATTGTTACACTGTAGATATCACGCACAGTCAACCTTGGTAGCTTGGCAAGCTTCCCAACGTCGGTGATATTACTGCATCCGCTCAAATCCAAGTTGGTCAGGTTGGTGAGACCGCTGAGATGCTCTAACCCAACGTCAGTGATCCCCCTACACGCTCTCAAATTCAAGTTAGTCAGGTTGGTGAGACCACTGAGGCGCTTCAACCCAACGTCAGTAATCTTGTCACAATAACTCAAATCCAAACTGGTCAGTTGGGTAAAACCCTTGAGGGGTTCTAGTCCTACGTTGGTAATCTTGCGACACCAACTCAAATCCAAACTGGTCAAGTTGGTAAGGTTGGTGAGATGTGCCATCCCAGTCTTATTAACATATCTACACCGACTCAAATTCAAACTTCTCAGGTTAATAAGACCACTGAGGTGTTCCAGCCCGGCATTTATGTTTCTCTTAAATGAAGTCAATTGCAAATGTGTCAAACTGGTAAAACCGCTGAGTCGCTCCAGCTCTGCATTGGTGACTTCACCTATAATCAAACCCAATTTTGTCAGATTGGTGTGATCCTTGAGCTGCTCCACACCATTGCTAGTGATCTTATCGGACCAGGGCAAAGTCAAACTGGTTAGGCTACCAAACTCTTTAAGGTACTCCAGCCCGGCGTCAGTGATTTCCCTGCATCCGCTCAAATTCAAACTGGTCAGGTTGCTAAGCTCCTTAAGGTGCTCCAGCCCGGCGTCAGTGATTTCCTTTCCGCCCAAACCCAAGCTAGTCAGGTTGCTAAGCTCTTTAAGGTGCTCCAGCCCGGCACTAGTGATCTTATCGGACGAGGGCAAAGTCAAACTGGTTAGGCTACCAAACTCTTTAAGGTGCTCTAACCCGGCGTCAGTGATTTCCCTGCATCCGCTCAAATTCAAACTGGTCAGGCTAGTCAAGCCTTTAAGATGCTCTAACCCAGCGTCGGTGATTTCCTCGTATCCGCTCAAATTCAAACTGGTCAGGCTAGTCAAGCCTTTAAGATGCTCTAACCCAGCGTCAGTGATTGACTTGCATCCTTGCAAATTCAAACTGGTCAGGCTAGTCAAGCCTTTAAGGTGCTCTAACCCAGCGTCGGTGATTTCCTTGCATCCTCTCAAATTCAAACTGGTCAGGCTAGTCAAACCTTTAAGGTACTCTAACCCAGCGTCAGTGATATTACTATGAAAGTAAAAATCCAAGCTTGACAGATTTGGGAGTGCTTGTAGATGAAACAACCCCTCATCAGTGATATCAGGTTTCAAAACAAGACCGGAAACTATAAAGTCATTATCAGAACTCACCTGCTTTGCTACTCTTCCCAGTTCTTTATTAGAATACACTCTCAGTGTAACCCCCTCAGATTCTCCAATTTCCCCGCCTTCTCCTTGTTCTTCTGTAACTAACTCAAATTGATATGCCATTTCTTTATCCAAATCAGCGAAGTAGCCACCAAAGGCTCCTGCAATAACCTTCAGCAAAAGACTATCAGCCGAAGCAGTAGTTCCATCTGTCGGAGCATTATAATCTGCCCCTTCTAAACCCCAACTATGAGCATGAGCTATTGTTTTAACATGGGGAGCTACTCTCTTTATCTTCCTAATCATGCTCTTTCCATCCTCGTCTGTATAAATACCTACGCTCATAGTACTATCTACAAGAACAGCTCCTACACCTAATTCCTCCAAATCCTCAATCATCTCATAAGCCGCCATAATATTAGTAGAGAAAGCAACTACAGAATAACCAGACTTCTCTAAGAGCTCTTGCTTTCTTTCAATCCCTTCTTTCCAATTACTAAAAATTGCTACATTTTTTGGAATTTCTTTCATTTAATTTGTCTTTCTTAATAATTAAAGTATCCTATATTATACCAACTAGACTTCTTTTACCAAAACTTTAAAATGACTCTTATCGTGCTTTATTAAAAAATTGAGCGGGAGACGGGATTCGAACCCGCGACCTTCTCGTTGGCAACGAGACACTCTACCAGCTGAGCTACAATTCACAGTCGTGAAATTCTCAAGTAAATCCACTATATCACGAATAACTGATTGTTTATATAAAGGCTGAATACACAGATAGAGATCAAATCTTTACTTATATTTATGAAACATGATAAAGTTTAGTCATGAAATCATATTCAAATCTCGGTGGTAATTCAAATGTTCTCGCTTATGAATCAGGGAGAGACTACATTAAAGTTAAATTTATGGATAATTCAATCTACACATACACTTATGGCAGTACTGGAGCTCAAAATATTCTGATAATGAAAAAATTAGCATCCCAAGGACAAGGCCTAAATAGTTTTATCAACACAGAGGTAAGACAAGACTACGCATCAAAGGAATAATTAATCTATCCACTGCCAAAATGTTTCATTGAGGTAGATTAACACTGCACTATAAGTCTATTTTCTTGAGATAGAGTATTAAGCCTTATAATATCTAATTGGGCCGTGTAATTGTTCTACCTCTGTTAAGCTACGACGCTTAACCCATATTGTACGACATAACGATTATTAATATCTAACCCTTCTTATAAAAATGGAGTGTTATTGGCACTAACGCATAAACTTATTGCTTATGATAATATATAAGATATGAATGCCAAAAAGTATGAAAAATTATCTAAAAAGGTTCTTCTCGTAAAATGCCCTAATTGCGGTAGTTCTTTCTATTCCAAAAGAAAATATATAAAAAAAGAAATTTTATGTCCTATTTGTAATGAATTAATTAAAGTTGCTATCTCAAAAAATGGCAAACCTCATACTTAAAAAACCTACTGGGAAAAAATGGCCTGATTTTTTTGGAGAAAAAACAAAAGAAAGATCACGCATTGAAAATAATTCGGCAGTAAAATCTCTTGTTTCTTCTGGTTTTTTACTTACAAAGTTTTTAAATAACCTTTTGTACTCTTTTCTTATAAATACTAACTCAATAAAAAAAGAGATTGAATCAGAAGTACTGCTAGCAAAAGAGGATACTAAGAAAATTATAGCTGTAAGTTCCAAAATGATGTTGAAGAAAAAAAGTGAAGTCCCAGGAAAAAAGCTTACTGAAGCGATGAAAAATAAAATTATAGATAAAACAATAGACATATTTTTAATAAAGAAAAGAGAGCAACCAATCAGGAAAATTACCAAATTATCCTCAAACATAGAAGATATGTTGGCTGATTTTGAAGATATGACAGGGAAAAAATTAAAAGCTATTTTAAGCACAATAAACATTTATTATTGCATAGAGTGTAATAAATTACATTGCTTAGAATCTGTTAGAAAAGGTTCTTGTAAGTGCGGGAAAAAAATAAATAGTTTCTCCGATTTAAAAAAAATAACGCCCGTTGTGTTACCTGAGGAAGTTGTGAAATTTGTGTCTCAAAATATGTGGTTAGAATATGGTGTTGAATCTCTTTTTAGAAAAGCAAATTTTAATACCAATTGTGGCGTATATGTAATGGGATCTTCTGGAATAAGGCACGAGATTGATGTAATAGCTGAGAATCATACAACCCTAAAACGAGTTATAACTGAGTGTAAAACACAACCAATAACGAGAGTTGAAATTTTCAAACTTTATGTAAAAATGTTAGATTTGGGTTGTTCTAGGGGGTTAATATTTTCAACAAGCCCAGATCTAATTAATAAAGATGTTATTAAATTTGCATCGTATGCAAACATATTTCTTGTGAACGCTGTGTTGGAATTAAAAGAAGAGGCTTTAATGGGAATCATTAAGAGTATTTAGGCTAAATTAAAATATTATTACCATTTTGCCCCCTTTGCTTTTAATATCGCCATATAATATCTAGCCGGTTTAGTTCTAATCCTTCCTTGTTTCTTTGCTTCTCTAGTTATTGCTAAAGCCTCAAAAACTTCATCCGGGGCTTTAAAATATACTTGTAAAACTTAACCCTCTAACTGTAAATTCCCTCTTAATAGTAGTGTCTTCCTTGCCCTCAGAAAACATCTGAGCGGGAGACGGGATTCGAACCCGCGACCTTCTCGTTGGCAACGAGACACTCTACCAGCTGAGCTACTCCCGCGTCTTGATAGATATATTATACAAAATTATTCCCACTCCCACCACGATCATCACATCTGCTAGATTAAACACCGAAATAGGAGACTGAAGCCAATCAATTACATAGCCGTAAACCATTCTGTCATAAACATTGCTTAAACCCCCTAAAATGATTAACCATAAACCTAAAGCTAAATAATCCTTGCCTTTTTGCCATATCTTTCTTAACCAAAACACTAAGCCTAAAATCGCCAGTAAACTAATCCCTATTAACCACTTCCTATTTACCTGCCAATAATATAAACCAAAGTTTTGACTGCTTCCCCATACCGCCTTTGTCAGTCTATCAACTGCTAATAAACCCAATCCAATCAATATCAACTTTTTCTTCACTTAAAAAGCTCCTTTAACCGTCAATTGTACTCTTGAACTGTGGCAAGACTCGGAATCGAACCGAAATCTGACGTTTTTCAGACGCCCGCCGTGACCGCCTTGGCTATCTTGCCATTTTCAAAGTATATCACTTTGTGGACTCGATAGGTTTCGAACCTATGACCTCCCGGATGTAAACCGGACGCTCTGACCAGCTGAGCTACGAGTCCACTGGTGCCGAGGACAGGAGTTGAACCTGCACGCCCGAAGGCACTACGTCCTCAACGTAGCCTGTCTACCAGTTCCAGCACCTCGGCATAATCTGTCAACGTGCCACGAGTGAGAATCGAACTCACACGCCCCGAAGGGCACACGCTTCTGAAGCGTGCCTGTCTACCAGTTCCAGCACCGTGGCCTATCAATATTTTATCATATCCCTGGCTTGACACCCTCATACCTTTATGTCAGATTGATGATATTCAATATGAAACGACTTTTAGCCCTATCATCTTGGCTGGGAATTACTGTCTTAACCCTGTCTTTATCTCTCTCCTTCTATTCTCACCTCGCCAACTTACCTCAGATTTCTTTCCGGCCTCAAATCACTGAAGCTACCACTACCGACACCCTCGCTTCTAATGCTATTCTGCCTGAAGTTTTAGGTGCCTTTACTTACTCAGTTAAGGCTGATGACGCCATCCCTGAAATTATTAAATCCTATCTGGATAAATACAACTCGCCTTTATTACCCTACGCTGACTATTTAGTTAAAACCGCCAGAAAACATAATCTCGATCCTCGGCTCTTAGTGGCTATTGCCCAACAAGAATCTAATCTCTGTAAAAAAATCCCGGCTGACTCTCATAATTGCTGGGGTTGGGGAATTCATAGCCGGGGGACCTTAAAATTTGCTTCCTATAAAGAATCTATTGATGTTATTACCCAGGGCTTATCTGAAAACTACCTTGGTCAAGGCTTAACCACTCCTGAACAAATCATGGGCATCTACACTCCTTTAAGTAAAGGCTCCTGGGCTGAAGGGGTTCAACAGTTCCTTGATGCCATGAATTAATCTTTGAGGAACTTTGCGACCCCTAATTCATAAATATAAACCAAAAAAAATCCATCAGTATGCCCGGTGAGGCGCTACCGACGGATCTAAAATGTATGCTATCATATGCCTTATAATATGTCAAGACAGCCAACTACAGGATGATTAAACTTTATTTTACCATCTTAATCGCTAAACTGATCCAGTTTATCTGTCGCCTTTTACCCCATATTGGCGGCACTGCCTTACCTGGCTTAATTAGCCTTAAGCTTGACAATCGTCTCTTATCTAAGCTTGTTAAACTCAATCAACTTCAATCTATTATCATTACCGGCACCAATGGCAAAACCACCACCAGCCGGCTATTAAGCACTATCCTTAGTACTCACTCCACCCCTTTTCTTCATAATCGAACCGGCTCTAATCTTCTCCGGGGGATTGCTTCTACTTTAATTAATCAAAGCAGTCTCACCGGCCGTTTATCTATCAAACTCGCTCTCTGGGAAGTTGACGAAGCCGCTGCTCCTCAAGCTATTAAACAACTTAAACCTAAAATTGTTCTTTTCACCAATCTTTTCCGTGATCAACTTGACCGCTATGGTGAAATCAACACTGTTCTAACCAACTGGCAAACTGGCCTCAAATCTCTGCCTAAAACCTCCACCCTTATTGTTAATCTTGACGACCCCTCCTTAAATCATCTGGCTTCCAGCTGGCCTAATCAACTCGTCACCTTTGGTTTACCCGAAAATCTTTCTACCACCACCTCGCCCACTCATGCTGCCGACGCTCTTTTTTGCCCTCGCTGCCTCAAACCTCTTAAATTCACCCATGTTTTTACCTCTCATCTCGGTCATTACCATTGCTCTAAATGTAGTTTTAAACGCCTCCAACCCCAAATCACCTTAAAATCTCTCCCTTCTGTTCCCTCCAGTCTTCCTGGCCTTCATAATCTCTATAATCTTCTGGCAGCTACAGCTGTAGCTCAAACTCTAAATATAGATAACCAAACCATTAATCAAGCCATTAAAACCTATCAACCTGCCTTTGGTCGAGCTGAATCTTTTAAACTTGGCCAACTACCTACCAATATCCTTTTAGTTAAAAACCCAGCTGGTTTCAACACTACTCTAGAAACCCTTAAAGCCAAAAACCATCTTAACTCTAAACCCCTGCTTCTCATCCTCAATGATTTAATTGCCGACGGCACTGATGTTTCCTGGATCTGGGATGTAGACTTTAACGCTTTTAAAACCCGCCAGCACCCCATCATTGTCTCCGGCCTTAGAGCTTATGATCTAGCCTTAAGACTTAAATATGCTGGCCTTAAACCTAGCTTAATTATCATTAAACCTTCCATTACAAAAGCCTTGGGTCAACTTCAGGCCCAATCAGGCTCGCCAGGCTACATTCTACCCACCTATACCAGCCTACTCCAACTCCGAGAAATCTTAAGACAAAAAAAATTAATTCATTCCACCTGGAGCGATTAATGAAACTTAGAATTGCTCATCTCTATCCCAGATTAATGAACATTTACGGTGATCGGGGTAATATCCAGGCTTTAGAATATAGATGTCACCAAAGAGGGATCTCTACCTTAATTAATCAAATTAGGCCTCAAGACTCCCTTAAACCCGGCAGTTTTGATCTCCTCTTTGCCGGTGGCGGCCAAGACCAACAACAACTAATTATTGCCCAAGATCTCCGCCAAAGAAAAAAACTCCTCCTTCAAGCCACCCAGCAAGGGATTCCCATGTTAGTTATCTGCGGCAGTTATCAACTCTTTGGTCACTATTTCCAACCCTTCCAAGGCCCCAAACTCAAAGGCATCAGTCTCATCAACGCCTACACTATCGCTTCCAAACAAAGAAAAATCGGTAACATTCTCATTAAAACCAACTTCCTCCAGCCTCAAACTCTCATTGGCTTTGAAAATCACTCCGGCAACACCTTTCTCGAAACCGGCACTCAACCCTTAGGTAAAGTTAAACTTGGCTTTGGCAACAATGGCCAGGACAAAACCGAAGGCGCTCGGGTTAATAATCTATTTGGTTGCTATCTCCACGGTTCGCTTTTACCTAAAAACCCCCATTTTGCCGACTACTTAATCCAACTCGCCCTTGAAAAAAAATACGGCTCAGTTAAACTTAAACCCTTAAATGACCAACTGGAATACCAAGCTCATCAACAAATTATTAACCGGACTAAAAAACTTAACCATCCTCTGCTAAAATATATCAGCTAGTAATTAGCCAGGGTGCTGGAACCGGTAGACAGGCACGGCTTAGGACCGTGTGGGAGCAATCCCGTGGAGGTTCGATCCCTCTCCCTGGCACATATGCTTATGCTCAAACTCTTAAAAAAATTTAATACTAATCTTAATCTTCTCCAATCTCTGGGGAAAAAGTTTCAAAAACTAATTAAGTTCTTAAAAGCCAAAAAACTCCTAACCGCTTTTATAGTCATCGTCATCGTCATCCTTGGCTTTACAGCTTACAATAAATTCGTCCCTAAACCCCCTGAAAAAGTTTATGAATTAACCACCGTTAAAAAAACTGATATCACTCAGGTCATTACTACCTCAGGCAAAATTCTGTCAGAAACTCAAGTTAAACTAAAATTCCAAACCTCTGGCCAACTTGTCTGGGTCGGCGTCAAACAAGGGGACTATGTAAAAAAATGGCAAGCCATTGCTTCCCTTGACGTTAGAAAACTCCAAAAAAATCTGGAAAACGAACTCCGTGACTACTCCAAAGAACGCAATGACCTTGAAGAAGCTATCCAAGTTACCTACAAAAACAGGGCTTTAACCGAGACCATCAGAAGAATCCTGGAAAAAAACCAATGGGATTTGGAAAAAGCGGTTTTAGATGTTGAAATCGAAAATATTGCTTTAAAATATGCCACCATAACCAGTCCAATTGACGGCATTATCACTAATATTGATGTACCAGTCGCTGGCGTTAACATCACTCCCACCACTGCTTACTTTACTGTAGCTGATCCCAATAACCTAATCTTTGAAGCTGAAATTGATGAAGTTGATATTGGCCTAATCAATTCTGGTCAAACCGCTGAACTTATCCTTGACGCTTTTACTGACGACCCCATTCCTCTCACCGTTGACTCAATTGACTTTTCTGCTTCAGCTGATTCATCCGGCAGTACTGTTTTTATCGCCAAATTCAAGCTCAACAACAACTATTCCAGTCTCATGTACCGTCTGGGCATGAACGGTGAAATTTTTATTACTATTTCAGAAAAACAAGCTGTCCTCACCATCCCCATTGAAGCCTTAATTGAAGACGAAGATAAAAAAGTCAAGGTCGTGATTGATGGCAAAGTGATTGAAAAAACCGTTACCACCGGCATTTTCAGCGACGACGATATTGAAATCACTTCTGGCTTAAGTGAAGGTGACACCATTGTAGTCAGCAAAATCAGCAAGAAAAAATAATCAGGTAAATAATGGCCCAGGGCAAGAAAACTAATCAACCAATCATTAAACTGGAAAACGCCAGTAAAACCTATTACCTCGGAGATGAAAAAGTTAAGGCTGTTCAAGATGTTTCTTTAGAAATCTATAAAAAAGAGTACATCAGTATCCTAGGCGCTTCTGGTTCAGGCAAATCCACCTTAATGTACTTAATCGGCTTACTCGACACTCCCACTAACGGTCAGATTTTCTTAAACAACAAAAATATTTCTAAACTAACTGACCAGCAATTATCTGAATTAAGAAACGAATACATCGGCTTTGTTTTCCAATCCTTTAACTTAATTAACAAATTCACGGTTTTAGAAAACGTTCTCCTGCCCACTCAATACAGAAAAACCCAACTCAAGTTTAATCCCCAAAAACAAGCTGAAACCCTCTTAAAAAAATTCGGCATCTATGACAGAAAAGACTTTTTTCCTAACAAAATCTCCGGCGGTCAACAGCAACGAGTCGCCATTGCCAGAGCCATCATCATGAACCCTAAAATTATCTTAGCCGATGAACCTACCGGCAACCTTGACTCAAAAACCGGCCCAGAAATCCTCACTATTCTTGAAAACCTACATAAAAGCTTTGATACCACCATTGTTATGGTCACTCATGAAGCTAACATTGCCAATCGAGCTAAAAAACATATCTATATCAAAGACGGCCGCTTGGCTAAAAAATATTTATGAAAGCTAAAAACAGTTTTCACCATCTACTAACTACCTCTCTGGCTAACTTTAAAAGAAACAAAGCCAGGACCATTTTAACCTCCCTGGGCATCATGATCGGCGTCCTATCAGTCGTTTTACTGATCGCTCTGGGCGTAGGTTTGAAAAATTATCTTAAAGAACAATTTGAGAGTCTGGGTTCTAATCTGATCATAATCTTCCCTGGTGGCGGCTTTGGTGATAATGAAGGTGGCGCCAGCAGTTTTGGCCCAGGCATGATGGGTGGGACTGATTTTGATGAAAAAGATGTCAGAAATCTACAAAAAATCCCGGAGGCTGACTATGTTGTCCCTATTTTTTTCAAAAGCCTGACTATAGGAGGCGGTGGCGAAAAATTCACTGGCTATGTTGAAGCCAGCAATGAAGATGTTTTTAAAATCATGAACTTAACTCCGATTGCCGGCCGAGTTTTCACCAAATCAGACGTCCAAAGAAAAACTAAAAATGCTGTTCTCGGCTATGTTATCGCCGAAAATCTCTTTACTGAACCAGCCAAAGCTGTCGGCAAAACCATTAAAATCAGTAATCAGCGCTTTAAGGTCATCGGTGTCATCGAAAAAAAAGGCGATCGGGAACTAGATAACTCAGCCATCCTGCCTTACAAATCCACTTTCGGCAACCTTAACCCCAACAAAACCTTCTTCACTATCTATCTGGGCGTCAACTCTGAAAAAAACATTGAAACCGTCAAACAAAAAGCCGAAAAGATTCTCTTAAAACGCTATGAAGAAGACGAGTTCTCTGTCACCGAACAAGCCGAAATCCTTTCCACCGTCAACCAAATCTTTAACATTGTTAATAGTATCTTAATTGCCATTGGCTCCATTTCCCTCATCGTTGGCGGTATTGGTATCATGAACATCATGTATGCTACTGTCACTGAACGCACCAAAGAAATCGGTATCCGTCGGGCTATCGGCGCTACTCAAAAAGACATCCTCAATCAATTCCTCTCCGAAGCCGTTATTCTCTCAGTCTTTGGCGGCTTACTCGGCCTAGTCTTAGCCAGCTTAATAGTCTTAGCTATTCGCACCGTCTTTCCCGCTGCTATCAATCTTCTGGCTGTAGTACTCGCCTTTGGTGTCTCTACCATCATTGGCGTCTTCTTTGGCGTCTTCCCTGCTCGCCGGGCTGCTAAACTTACGCCTATTGAAGCCATTCGCTTTCAGTAATATATTTAAACTATATGGAACAACCATCCCTCATTTCAGAAGCTGATCAAAAAAAGCTGAAACTTAAAAAAGCCTTTAAAAAGATTATCGCCCTATCTCTAATTATCTCTCCTTTAATCCACACTTATCTTTCCATCAGAGACGTCCTCTTTGTTCTGCCTAAAATTTCCTTTGTCAGCGATCCTCAAGCCAGCAATCAACTCTATACTGAGCTTCTCAAAAAAGCCATCACCATCTCTTTCAATCTTATCTTTAACACCCTCTATGGTTTCTCTCTACTGATTAAGCCCATACCTGCCACCAGAACTATTCACCTTGTCATCGGTGTCATCCTCTTTATCATCTCCAACTTTATCTTCCGATTAACTGCCATTGACAAATTACTTCAACAACTCCCCTTTCTCCCCTTAACATGAAGTCCCAAGCCAAACAAAAAACCACCCATCGTCAAACCAGTTATCGAACTCCTAATTTCTTCAGAAGATTCTTAAAATATGCTAAAGATGGTATAATTTCAACTTATGACCAAACCCAAGCCAGCCAAAAAACCCAAAGCTAAACCTACTTCATCAACAGGCAAGCCTACTACCTCAGCCGCCAAGCTCTCTTGGCTGCCTAAAAAAACCTTTACTTTAGAATTCTCTATTCCCTGGTCAAAAGTTAAAGTCAGTTACGATAAAGTTCTCACTCAGCTAGCCAAGCAAGTTAAACTTGAAGGTTTTCGTCAAGGCAAAGCCCCCAAAGACATGGTGGAAAAAGCTACCGACAAAGCCAAGCTTTATGGCGAGGTCATTAATCAGCTTTTACCTCTCTCTTACGCTCAAGCTGTTAAACAACATCATCTTAAACCAGCCACTGCTCCCAAAATCCAAATTATCAAAGCTGAAGAAAATCAAGCCTGGCAGTTTCAAGCCACCTCCTGTGAATTACCTGAGGTAAAACTAGGGGACTACAAAACTATTGCCAAAGGCGCTCTGGCTAAAGAAAAAATCTGGACCCCTGATAAAGGCAAGCCTGAAGAAAACCAAGCTAAACAACTAACCGATACTCAGAAATTCAACCTCATTGCCCAAGCCCTCCTTAAAGACATTAAACTTGAACTTCCTGATCTACTTGTCGAGACCGAAAGAGACAAAATGCTGGCTAAACTACTTGATCAAGTTCAAAAACTCGGCCTAACCATTGAACAATACGCTGCTTCTAGTCAAAAAACCGTTGATCAATTAAAAACCGACTATCATCAAACTGCTAGTAATACCTTGAAAATTGAACTCATTCTCCAAGCCATTGCTAACGATCGCCAAGTCAAAGTCGATGAAAAAGAAATTGATAAAATGATTGCCGCTGCCGGTGATGACAAACTTAAAAAGCAATTAAACACTCCGGCTGAAAGAGCCTATATTGCCTCCATCCTGAAAAAACGCCAAATCATTGACTACCTCATCAGCTTATAGTAAAATTAGACAACTAATGAATCAACTAGATCCTTTTAACCAAACCAAGAAGAAAAAGAAAACCGGCCCTAAATACCAAAACTTTGTCGAGGCCTTTAAAGACATTGGTTCCTCTATTGGTAAAGCCGTCACCCAGGATGTAATTAAAGATACCGCTCAAAACCAACCCAACCTCCCTACCTCTCAAGAAGACTTTAAATTCGAAGACTACTTAAATCAACAAGAAAGAAAAATTCGCGCCCAGGAAAGAGCTCATTTTGAAACCATCCGCCGGGAAGAAAAAATTATTTACTCTCGCGAACAACAGCAGGTTAAAATTCAGATCGAAACCCTCCAAACTCAAATCAAAGAACTAGGCCAAGAGCAAATCGGCTTAATCAAAGAAGTTCAACAAGCCAGCTTCCAGGCTGTGGTCAACCCCGGCGTTTACCACCAAAACTTCTTTGAAAGACTCATCCATCTCATTAAAATCGCTAAAAAGAAAGTTGCTGAATCCAGAACCTGGTTGCATCTTCACAACCACCGGGCTCAAAAACGAGGCTACTACTGGCAAAACGTTAAAAAGTCCGGCACCAAATTCATGCTCTCCCACGAAAGATACATGGCCACTCAGGCTGGTTAATTTCCTCAATAGTAAAAAATCTGTTAAAATCCCTTTATACGGGCGGTTAGCTCAGCTGGCTAGAGCGCTACATTGACATTGTAGAGGTCACAGGTTCGAGTCCTGTATCGCCCACCAAATAAGTGAGTTTTTTTGTATACTAAATATATGTCTAAACAAGATAAACTAACTATCTTAAGAAACAGCACTGAACATGTCCTCACCATGGCCATGGAAAACCTTTATGGGAAAAAGGTTATTAAAGCCATGGGGCCCTCAATCAATGACGGTTTTTACTTTGACTTTGACTCTCCTAAAGATTTCAAAATCTCTGAGGCAGACTTTCCAGAAATAGAGAAAGAAATGCATCGCTTAATTAGTCTTGATCTATCCATTACTGCTCAGCTGGTTTCTCCAGTCAAAGCTAAAACCCTATTTAAAAACAACCCCTATAAACAAGAATGGATTAAAGAAATTGTTGATCGGGGAGATAAAAAAATTCGGATTGTCACTATTGGCAAGCAAGACTCTGACAACTACTTTCCCAATATCTGTAAAGATCAACACTTGAAATCTACTGGAGAAATTAAGGCCTTTAAACTCCTATCTGTCGCCGGTGCTTACTGGCGGGGGAGCGAGAAAAACAAAATGCTAACTCGCATCTATGGTACGGCTTTTTTTACTAAAAAAGAGCTTGATCAACATCTCTGGCAGCTCGAGGAAGCTAAAAAACGCGATCATAAAAAACTTGGCCCTCAGCTCGGCCTCTTTGTTATTAACGAAGACATTGGTAAGGGCCTACCTTTGTTAACCCCCAAAGGCACCATCATCAAAAATCAAATTCTTGAATACGAACGCCAACTGGAAAAACAATATGGTTTTCAGGAAGTCACCACTCCTCATATTGCCAAAAACGATCTTTACAAAAAAACCGGCCATTGGCAGCACTATCGCGACACTATGTATGCTCCTTTTGGTATCGATAATGAAACCTATGTTCTCAAGCCCATGAACTGCCCACATCACTATATGATCTATGCTTCTCAAAAACGCAGTTACAAAGATCTGCCTCTTCGTCTCAGCGAACCTGGCGTCTGCTATCGCTATGAAAAATCAGGCGAGTTAGCTGGTCTTATCAGGGTTAGAGCTCTAACCATCGATGACTCCCACATTCTTATGACCGACGATCAAATTGAATCAGAATTTACCCTCTGTATTAAACTCGTGAAAAAAATGTTCCAAGCTCTCGGTTTAAAAGATTATTGGGTCAGGCTTTCCCTCAATGACCCTGATGATAATGCCAAATACATTGCTGATTCTAAAAACTGGCAAAAAGCTGGCCAAAAACTTGAAAATATTATTAAAGAAAACAATCTTGAATATGAAGTTGTTAAAGGCGAAGCCTCCTTTTATGGTCCTAAAATCGACTTTATAGTTAAAGACTCTATTGGCCGAGAATGGCAAATGAGCACTCTCCAGCTCGATCTTTTCATGGCTAAACGCCTAGGTTTGGTCTACACCGACAAAACTGGTAAAGCTAAACATCCAGCCATTCTTCACCGCGGCTTAACCGGCTCATTAGAACGGACTCTCGGCCTCTTAATCGAACACTACGCTGGTGCCTTCCCTGTCTGGCTATCTCCAGTTCAAACAGTCATTATTCCTATCTCCAAAGCCAATCTCAACTATGCTAAAAAAGTTCACCAAAAACTCAAAGAAAATAATATTCGAGTTGAAATTGACGATACTAATACTACTCTTGGAGCAAAAATCAGACAAGCCACTACTCAAAAAATCCCCTACATGCTGATTATTGGTGATAAAGAAGAAAAATCTCAATCTATAGCTAAACGAGATCGAACTGGCAAAGACTACGGCCAAATCAAACTCAAAGACTTTCTTAAATATATCACTAACGAGATTGAACAAAAGCTGATTAACTGATACAATCTACCCCTGTTATGAAGAAGTTCTACAAAATTAATCAATACATTACTGACCCTGAACTGCGAATTGTTGGTCCTGATGAAAAACAGATCGGGGTCATGAAACGTGACGAAGCTATCTTTAAAGCCCGCCAAATGGGCATGGACTTGGTTTTAGTGGCCGACAAAGCCAAACCTCCTGTTGCTCGCATCATTGATTTCAACAAGTTCAAATACCAACAACAACAAAAAGAAAAAGAAAGTAGGAAAAAAACCAAAGCCACTGATCAAAAAGAAATCCGCTTCACTCCCTTTATCGCTCAAAAAGACTTCCAAACCAGAATCAACCGCGTCAAGGAATTTTTAACCGATGGACATAAAATCAAATTAACAGTAAGATTCACTGGTCGCCAAATCACTCGTAAGGACTTTGGCTTTGAGCTCTTAAAAAAAGCTGCTAATGAACTAGTTGAGTTTGGCACTCAAGAAACCGCGCCTAAATTCCAAGGCAAACTCTTATGGACCACCATCTCACCTATTAAAAAACCGCCAACATCAGCTAAATCTAAGCCAGCTAAACCTAAACATGACAAAAAAAAGAAAAAATAAGCTTAAAACCAGAAATTCAGTTGCCAAACGGTTTAAAATCACCAAAACCGGCAAGGTAATTCGTCGCGGCGCTCAAAACCGCCACTTAAAAGCCAATCGCTCCAAACGCAACACCCGTCGCGGTCGAGTTCCTAAAGTAGTTACTGGCAAAATGGCAAAAAAAATTAAGAAAATGTTAGGTCAATAATATGAGAGCTAAAACCGGCACCACCAGAAGAAAACGCCACCAAAAAATCATTAAACAAGCCAAAGGCTATCGCATGACCCGCTCTCGGCTTTACAAGGTCGCTAAAGAAGCTGTACTTCATGCTGGTCAATATGCTTATGCCGGCCGCAAACTCAGAAAACGTGATTTCCGCCGCCTCTGGATTCAACGGATTAACGCTGCTTTATCCACCACCGACCTTTCTTACTCCCAATTTATTAAAAAACTCAAAGATAATAAAGTTGAGCTTAACCGGAAAATCTTAGCTGATTTAGTCATCAACCAACCTGAAGTTTTCTTTAAAATCGTCGATAAGGTGAAGTAGGATCAATCTACTAACTTTATCGACATCCCGATTAAATCGGGATTTTTTTATGCTAAACTTACTTTATGCAGACCAAACTTCTTAACCTTAAAAACCAGGCCTTAGCCTTGATTAACGAGGCAGAAAATAAACAAGAACTGGAACGCCTCCGGATTCAGTTTTTAGGTAGAAAAGGCCAAATTAACCAAATCTTAAAAGATCTGCCTCAGCTTGATAAAGAAGAAAAAGCCAAACTCGGTCGCTTAACCAATGACCTAAAAGTTGCCATTCAATCAGCCATTAAAACCAAATCTCAATCCCTTAAAACCACTCCTAAAAAAACCTGGTTTGACATGACTGCACCTGGTAAATCACCACCTTTAGGTCATCTTCACCCTATCTCTCAAGCTATTGAGGAAGTCACTCGCATTTTTGAACATATTGGTTTTACCCGCGTCCGCTATCCTGAGGTTGATTGGGACTGGTATGTATTTGAATCCCTCAATATGCCAGTCGACCATCCAGCTCGAGATGAATGGGAAACAATTTTTATTGACACTCCCGCTCATAAAACCATGGGTAAAATGGTTTTAACCACCCATACCTCTAATGGCCAAGTCAGAGAAATGGAACGGGTTAAACAACCACCGATTCGCATGCTTAATATCGGTAAATGCTATCGCCGTCAACAAGATCGAACTCACACCATCATGTTTCACCAATTTGATGGTCTGGTAATTGATAAAAACATCGGCATTCCTCATCTTAAAGGCACTCTTGATTACTTTGCCCGGGAATTCTACGGCCCTCAAGCCAAATCGAGAATCCGGCCTTTTAACTTTAGATTTACCGAACCCTCCTTTGAAGTCGATTTCACCTGCACTTACTGCTCTGGTAAAGCCCGCCTGCCGGACGGACAAGCCTGTAAATTCTGTAAATCTGGCTGGCATGAAGTTGGTGGCGCTGGCCTAGTCCACCCCAATGTTCTTAAAGCCGGCAAAATTGATCCTAGTAAATATTCTGGCTTTGCTTTTGGCTGGGGAATTGAACGGGTTTATGCTCTTAAACCTGGTTTAAATATTGACGACATTCGCCTACTTTATTCAAGTAATCTTAAATTTCTCAACCAATTCTAATATGAACATCCTTATCCCTCATTCCTGGCTTAAAGACTTTCTCCAAACCGAGGCCTCACCTGCAAAAATCGCTAACTGCTTGTCTTTATGCGGCCCCTCAGTTGAAAAAATCGACAAAATAGCTAATGACTATATCTATGACATTGAAGTCACCACCAACCGGGTCGATATGATGTCAGTTATGGGTATTGCCCGCGAAGCCGCTGCCATTCTGCCTCAATTCAATATTAAAGCCAAACTCAAACAAGACATCTATCAACCTACAGAGTCCGTCCCTGAAGGTGATCCATTTCCTCTAAAACTAACTATTAACCATCAACTCTGTCCCCGGTTTGCCGCCGTGGTTATCAAAAACACTACTGTCAAACCTTCTCCTAAAAAAATCCAACAATCTTTAGAAGCTAGTGATATTCGAACCCTTAACAATGTCATCGATATCTCTAACTATCTTATGCGAGCTTATGGCCAACCAATTCACACTTTTGATCTGGACAAAATCAAACAACAAATGATTTTAAGATTATCAAAAAAAGGTGAAAAACTAACTACTTTAGATAATAAAGTCTTCACTCTGTTAGGTAACGACATAGTTATTGAAGATGCTGGCCATCGCCTGATTGATCTTTGCGGCATCATGGGTGGCTTAAATACTGCTATTGATAACAATACCAAAAACGTCCTTCTCTTTATTCAAACCTACAATCCTCAACACATTCGCCACACCTCCATGGCTTTAGGGCAAAGAAGTGAAGCCGCTCAGTTATTTGAAAAGTCAGTTGACCCAGAATTAGTCATGCCAGTTTTGCTTCAAGGTATCCAATTATTTAAAAAATTAACTAATGGAGAGCAGGGGAGTCAAATTATTGATATCTATCCTAAGCCTTACAAACCTAAAACCATTACCACCTCACTTCAATTAATTAAAGATAGGCTGGGAATTGATATCTCTTCGAAAAACGTTTCTCAAATCCTTAATTCTCTCGGCTTTAATAATAAATTCTCTCAGGAAAATTTCACTATCACCATTCCCTCTTGGCGAGCTAAAGATATCAACCTTCCTGAAGACATTGTTGAAGAGGTTGCCCGCATTTATGGTTACCATAAACTTCCTAGCCGACTTATGAAAACCGCTATTCCTACCAACTATCCTCAGGAAAAGCTAAAACTTGAACACCAAATTAAAACCTGGCTAACAGGCATGGGTTTAAATGAAATCTACACCAACTCCATGGTTTCAGAAACTCTAGTCAAACAATCCCCATACTCCCTCAAGTCTCACTTAAAAATTAAAAACGCTCTGTCTGAAAAATGGCAATATATGCGCCGCTCCTTAATTCCTTCTCACCTCAAAACTCTGAATCAAAATCCCCACACTAAAAATATTACTTTTTTTGAAATCGCTCACACTTATCACTCTAAGCCTAAATCATTACCAGAAGAAAAACTAGAATTAATTATCAGCTCTAATAAGTCTTTCTCCCATCTTAAAGGCATTATTGAAACTCTGTTTGTCAAACTCCACCTTCAACCTCAGTTTAAGCCAAAAAAAGACTCAGCTGAAATTTTGATTAAAAACCAATCTGTTGGTACCATTGGACCTTCAAATCTAAACCCTGAAGTCCAAATTGCTCTCTTAAACTTAAAACCCATTCTCAAGCTCGCCCAACTTTATCCTCAATATCAACCACTTTCTCCCCATTCCCCGATTCTTGAAGACATGACTTTTACCTTACCAGCTAAAACCTATCTTGGCCCAGTGATTAATACCATTAAAAAATCTCATAACTTAATCCAAAAAGTCAAACTCACCAAAACCTATCAAAAGAATCACACCTTTAATATTACTTACCAAAGCCAAATTCAACCCTTAAACGATAAAATGATCGCTCCTATCAGAAAAAAAATCGTTACAATTCTCTCTAAAAAGTTCCGCGCCAAACTAGTCGGCAAACTTTAAGAAGGACTTGGAGATGGCGACGGACCAGGCGACGGTTCCCAATCCCAAGGAACATTCACTCCTACCTCAATCTCTTTATCAGCTGCATTACCTTTGTTGTCTTCAACTCTCACCTTTAAAATATAGACTCCATCTCCTAAGGTCTGTTTGTAACTATAAGGCTTACTAGTCAACTTCTTTTTCTCCACTCCATCAACATAAAACCTAACCTCCTTAACCTCATTATTAGCCGTTACCTTAGCCTTAAAATCAAACTCATTATTAATCTCCTCTTTGTCACCTGGGCTTATTATATCTACCACAATCTCATCTGACTCGCCGCAATACTCTTTAGGATATTTATACCGCCCATCATCCTGACCCCCTATCCAAGCATCAATGCCTTCTTGCCACCGATTCCTGCCTCCACCAGCTGGATCATCCGCCTCAGTTACAATATATTCTCGTTTCTCAAAGTCACCTTTGGCTATCATAGTATCAGTCGCCAACTTATCCTGCCCTTTACACACCTTCAACTCAGTATGAATCGGATCTGCTCCAGTTGGTTCTTTGCCTTTAATAAAATACTCATGCCGGGAAGGCCAACCATCATGCGATGGATAACCAGAAATCACATCTATTTCCTTAGTCACAATCCCTTTTGGCGCAGCCCAACCTTTGACCGGCTGACCAACTAATGCTTGAAGCATTATCTGCCGCCAAATTGGCGTAGCTCCTGAAATCCCCGAAGCCACTCGCTTCATCGGCGAATTATCATTGTTGCCCACCCAAGCCCCCACAATCACTCCCGGTGTCCAACCCACTGCCCAGTTATCCCGCATATCATCAGTCGTTCCAGTCTTAACCGCTACTTGACGGCCAGAAATGTTTAAATACGAATTCCCTCCAAAAGTAATTGTCCGAGCACTATTATCTGACAAAATATCTGAAATCAAAAACGCCTCCTCCTCACTCAACACTCTCTTCCCCTTAACCTCCTTATGCTTCTCCAACACCTTCCCCTTATTATTCTCCACCTTTAAAATACTCACTGGCTCCACCTTTAAACCACCATTAGCAAAAGCACTGTAACCCGCCATCATGTCAATCAATCTAATCTCCCCGCCGCCCAAAGTTAGCGACAACCCAAACCGATTCACATTGGCTGTAGTTGGCTGCAGCGTAGTAAACCCCATATCATAAGCTGTTTTCAACATGTTTTTAACCCCCACTAACTGCAATAACTTCACCGCCGGAATATTCAAAGAATTTCCTAAGGCATGCCTTAGCTGCACTGGCCCATGGGGCTTGTTATCATAGTTCCTGGGTTTATACACCGGATTATCCAAGCCTCCCGGAAACTCAGTAGTTACATCCATAATCATGAAAGCTGGAGTATAACCCTGCTTAAAAGCCGTCACATAATTAACCGGCTTAATCGAAGAACCTGGCTGCCGTAAACTCAAATTCACATTAACTTTGCCATCATAGTCTTCGGCATGATAATTTTTGGACCCCACCATTGCCAAAATCTCTCCATTGGTCGGATCCAAAACCATGGCTGCCCCATTAGTAATATCTAAGCTTTCCACCTTGGCAATCTGATTACCGACAATCTTCTGAGCCTCTTTCTGTAACTCCCAATCCAAAGTGGTGGTCACCCGTAAACCCCCGCCCTCCACCAAAGCCTCGCCATATTGATCAATCAACTTCTGCCTGACATACATCACAAAATGCGGCGCCTTAAACGAAGCTCCTTCAGGCGCAAACTCAACCGCTTCTAAATCTTTCAACGCCTGTTTTTCTTCATCTTTGGTTATATAGTCATCCTCCCGCATCCTGCGTAACACATCCTCAGTCCTGGTCTTGTAAACTTCCTCACCGCCAGTAAACGGTGAATACCGCGTCGGTGACTGCGGTAATCCCGCTAACACCGCTGACTCCACCAAATTTAACTCATTCACATCCTTAGCAAAATATGTCTCAGCCGCTGCCTGCACTCCCCAAGCTGTTCCCCCATAAGGCGACTCATTCAAATACATCTGCAAAATCTCGTCCTTAGTATATTTTTTCTCTATCTGAACTGCTAGCACAAACTCCTTAATCTTCCGGCTAATAGTTCTCTGTGGCGTTAACAACACATTCTTCACCAACTGCTGAGTCAAAGTTGACCCTCCCGCCAATCGTCTAAGCCTAAAAACCGTATTAAACACTGCTCTTAACCATCCCCAGGGATCAAACCCTTGATGTTGATAAAAATTCTTGTCCTCAATCGCAATCGTTGCTTCCTTTAAATCTTCAGGTATCTCGACTAGCTCTACCGGTGTCCGTCGCTGATCAGCAAACACGTCATACAACAATTCACCTTCTCTGTCATAAATCTTAGTGGAAAATCCTTCCCGCCTCACCACCTTATCTGGCTGAGGTAAATCCTTAGCATACCAGGCAAACAAAATCGTCCCTAACAAAGAAAACCCTACCACTCCAAAAAAACCCACTACTGCCACCAGCCTGATCAAATCAGCCCGACTCCTCACCCGATACTTCCTCCCCAACTCCTTTATTTTTATAATACGACGACGCCAAGCTCGCTGCCAATTACCCATATATTAAGTCTAACAAACCCTTGTGAAAAAGTAAAAACTTAGTATAATGAAAAAAATTATCATGAATAAACATCAAAAGCTTGATTTCCTCCTTTCTATCTATATTGCCGCTATTGTAGCCGCTGAGCTCTTGGGTAGTAAAATTTTTACTATCAGTGGAGTTATCAATGCTTCAGTCGCTATCTTTGTTTTTCCTCTTACCTTTACTATCAATGACATTGTGGCTGAAGTTTATGGTAAGCCCAGAGCCCAAAGCTTTATGCGTTCCGGCTTTTATGTCCTCCTGGGCTTAGCCGCTTACACTCTTTTAACTATTATCCTGCCGCCAGCTACTAGATTTACCCCTTCAAATGAAGCTTATACGCTCATTTTTTCTAAGTCTTTTCGCATTATCATTGCCAGTTTAATTGCTTTCTGGATTAGTGAGCGTTTTGACATCTATATTTTCTCCAAAATTAGAGAAAAATTAGGTAAAAAAGGCTTATGGCTAAGAAACAATGCTTCTAATTTTATCAGCCAGCTATTTGACACTACTATCTTTATGTTTCTGGCTTTTTACACTCCCGGCAGCTTTAATTTTATCCTTTCTATTATCTGGCCTTACTGGCTCTTAAAATGCTTTATGTCTATCATGGAGACTCCTTTTACTTACTGGGGAGTTAGCTGGCTTAAGAAAAGCTCTTGAGGAAAATCATATTTCGTGGTATAATTAAAACAGTTTTGACAATCAAATAAAGCTTTGAAAGAGTAGTCAGTAGACACTTAAAATGGCAATCAGAGAACTGGCGGTTGCTGCAAGCCAGTCAAGTTTTAAGTTTCCAATTACACTCTGGAGCTGGTTCGACTAAATCGAACCCAGGTGCGCCTGTTATAGCGCTAGCGTGTGTCACATCGATACAGAGCACGTCAACAATAAAGGATCTACTAGATCTGTTGATATGTTCCCGCACACAGCGGGATTTTTAGTAGATTAAACCAAGGTGGTACCGTCTTCAACTTGAAGGCCCTTGAATATTCCGTCGTAAAAAAACGGCATACCCAAGGGCTTTTTTGTTATCAATTTTGCCCTAAAAATCAATATGGCCAAAGAAAGAGATCCAATACCAGCGCAAGAATTACAAACCCCGCTTCTTAATCAAAAAGTGGTAATTAAATGGTGGGTTGAACAATCACCGCTAAAAGATGCATGCCACCCCGAAGAATTAAAAAAGTTTACTCAACTCTTAGACTTCTCTCAGGTAAAACAACAACCAATCACATTCATAGTCATGGGTTGTCACGACTGGAACAAACCATCATGGGGAAATTCAGAAAAAGATAGGCTAATTGGCACCATTAGTCAATCAGGTAAAAGAGTACAAAGATTTGCGCAAGAATTTAACACTTTTCAAAAAGCTATAAAATCATTGACCAACATTGATCATAATTTTTTACTATCTATATCAGACGTAGAATCAACAATGCATGACAAACTAAAAAATATGGGGCTAGTTATTCACAATGTTAACTTATCAAACATGCTTGAGTCGAATCTTAAAGAACTATCTCAAGCAATCACAAACAATGACGGCTCGGTCACCCCTTTCTCACACCTTGAAGTCATTCAAGAAATTATGCAAACTAATGACTTAAAAAAGATTCAACAACAACTCTCTACAGATCCTCAAAACCCTCATTTTACTGATTTTCTGGAGAAGCTTTACGAATTCGACATACAACACCTTCTAAACTTCTTCTCTACACCAAATGACGTTGGCAAAGTCTGGCTTGATTTGATTTCAACAGATTACGCCCAAGATAAGGAAATATTTAGAAACCTCAAAAATCAACACAATCCCGATCTAATTCTTCTTAATCCATTTAAAAATAATGGAAATTGGGGGAGTAGGCCATCTCCATTCAACTTATTTCCTACAAAATTAGACATGATTTCCCAAGCACTTAACATTAATTCTACTTTGTCAGTGAAAGAATGGTTTCACAAAGCACATCAAGCTCCTGACAAAAAGGTAGCTAATTTGTTAGCCGAATTAAACATTTCTGTTACGATTCATAACAGGAATACAAAAACTGATGCTGTTAATAAATTAATTAAAATTGCTTTCTAAGATATGACCCATCACTTAAAAAAATTCCACCAGCTATTGGTTAATCAAAAACTTGACTTTATCATTATCTCTGCCACCAATCACCAAGACGGTTTTTTCAAAGCTGCTCTTAATACTCATTCCATACTTTCAAGTATTTTAGTAATTTCTTCAAAAAAGAATTTTCTGATAGAACCAATCTATTTAAAACCTCAAAGACAACAAACAATTCTCCAAAACAAACTAACTTTTATATCAGTAAACTCTGATCGATTGGTTAATTCAGGTTTATCCCAAGTTATTCCTTTAAATAAAAAAATCGGCATTATTGGTCAAGCCAGCTTTTTTACTATCAACCAACTTAAGCCAAAAAAAATTATTGACCTCACTCCAAAAGCCACTCAAATCATTCAATTTAAATCTGATCAACAAATAAAAGAGATTCACACACTAGCCAAAAAACTGTCAAAAATATTCAAAAGCTTAAAACTAAAACCTAACATCAATCAGCTGGATCTTCAAAAAACAATCAAAACTCAAATTGCCAAACTCAACTTAGATCTAGCCTTTCCTATCTGCATTACTTCTGGCCAAGACCTTAAATCAAATACTTGCTTAAATGCCGCAAATAAAAAAATTAAACCTCAAGACATAGTTTGTTTAGATATTGGGTTAAAAAATAATCTATTTTTTACTGACATGACTCGAATGAAATTTATTAATCACCCAAAAGCAAAACAGTTATTTTCCTTAATTAAAGAGAATCATCACGCCATCATTAATCAATCACTTAATCTCAATCTAAAATTCTCTCAGTTACCTAACATCTACCAAAAACATTTTGCTAAATTCCAAGATATAAAAGTCCAATCAATAGATTTTGGTCATGGTATTGGATTCTTTCTACATGAAGCTCCAATCATAGAAAAATCGAATCAATTTATAGGTAAAAATGTTATTTTTACTCTAGAGCCTACCTTTCAAACAAAATTCGGTTTAATGAGAATTGAGGATATGATTGCTATAAATTCTAAAGAAAAAGTTGATATTCTAACCATATAAACCTTATAATCAAAGAGAAATCTATGACCATTGACGAAGTTTTAACCAGAGCCGTAGATAAAGTTTTACCTTCAAAAGAAGATTTAAAAAAACTAATGGGGAAAAAGAAAATCCGCCTGTATTTAGGAGTTGACCCCACTGGCACTAATTTACACCTAGGCCACACAGTTATGATCCGAAAACTTCAGCAATTCGCTGACCTTGGTCATGATGTTATCTTTCTTTTTGGCACTGGGACCACTTTAGTGGGGGATCCATCTGAAAGAAAAAAAGGCAGAAAACTAATTACCTATCAAGAAATCAAACAAAACATGAAGTCTTGGAAAGACCAAATCTCGCCCATCCTAGACTTTAACAAAGTTAGAACCTTAGAAAACGGCGACTGGTTAACTAAACTCAAACTTCAAGACATCATTAAAATCGCCTCTAACATTACTGCTATTCAACTCTTTAAGCGCGATTCTTTCCAAAGACGCATCAAGGCCGGCGACACTGTTTGGATGCACGAAACCCTTTACCCACTTCTCCAGGGCTATGACTCAGTTGAAATGGATGTTGATTTAGAACTCGGCGGTACAGACCAAACATTTAACATGTTAGTTGGCAGGGAACTGCAAAGAAAAATGAACAACCGGGAAAAATTTGTTTTAACCGGCAAAATGATCATGGGCACAGATGGCAAAAAAATGAGTAAAACCTCTAACAACTGTATCTGGCTCACCGATACTCCAGAAGACATGTTTGGCAAATTAATGACAGTTAATGACGAACTCATGCCTGACTATTTTGAATTCTTCACTGACAAACCCATGGAAGAAATTAATCAACTTAAACAAGATCTCAAAGCTAATAAAGCTGACCCCATGCAACAAAAAAAACAACTGGCTCTTAATATCACCTCTCAATTTCATGGTAAAAACAAAGCTCAAGCTGCCCAAACCCATTTTGAAAAAGTTTTTCAGAGTAGGGAACTGCCAACTAAAATTCCCAGTTTTCCCTTAACCAAGCTCCCCCAAACCATCAACATCATTGATCTTCTAGAAAAAACCCAGCTAGTTTCCAGTCGCTCTGAAGCTAAACGTCTAATTGAACAAGATGGAGTTAAGCTCAACCAGCAGAAAATTACCCAAATATCTGCTAAAATCACCTTAAAACCTAATGATATCTTGCAAGTCGGTAAAAGAAAGTTTATTAAATTTAAATAAAGGAAAACTATGACAGACAAAAGAGAAACCCCGCCACCTACGGTAAAATCAGATGGATATGAAAAAA
>Ga0209976_10000477_pt1 | contig 26685 bp, 35 predicted proteins | sample SumtaG_FD_182806 | JGI IMG/M metagenome (GOLD analysis project Ga0209976, IMG submission 182806) | Deep subsurface microbial communities from Indian Ocean to uncover new lineages of life (NeLLi) - Sumatra_00157 metaG (SPAdes) (version 2) | ecosystem: Environmental > Aquatic > Marine > Oceanic >...
TACATATTTGTGTTTTAGAAAGTTCAGAATTAAGTCTTGTTAAATTATATAAGAAATCATTAGAAATTTTTTTGATTGTTTGATCTATTTCATCAAGAATCAATACAATCAATTGTTTTTCAGAATCAATGATTTCTATGAACTTAGAGTATACTGCTTGTGTTGGCAAACCTGTTGCAGGAACCTCTTCCCCTAATTTTTTAATAAGCTCTGCTAAAATTCTATATTCTGTATCTGAAACTTTTTTTAATTTACAATTTAAATATTCAATTCTTAGTTTGAATTCTGAATTTTTTTTGGCTCTTTTTAAAAGTTTATCCTTAACATATTGGATTGAAAGTGTTTTCCCTGTTCCTGTTTTTCCGTAGAGAAATAAATTACTAGTCCTTTCGCCTCTTAAAACAGGAGCAAGTATTGAAGCAATTTGTTTTATTTGTTCATCTCTATGTGGAATTTCCTCTGGTTGATAATTAGTTTGCAAAATTGATTTATCTTTAAAAATACCATTCTTATCAAAGGAATCAAAAATATTATCAAGATTTGTTGGCATTTTTATTTAAAGATTAAAATTTAATTTATATGTATGGAGTGACACTTCTATTTCCTATGGAAATTTCTTAATTTCCAAATATTTTTAACGATAATAATTTATTTTATTATATAAAACATTATAACTACTAAAAAAGAAAAACACCTACATTTCTAATGGAAAATTGTTTAATAATGTTCTTACTCTTAATTTGAATTTGAAAAAATTAAATGATTTCTTATATAATAATTAATTAAAAATTTATTTAATAATAGTGGTGATGTAATAGTAGTAGTAGTAGTAGTAGTAGTAGTAGTAGTATATACTATATAATATAAATATTTATAATAAAAAATTTAAAAATAAAAATAAAAATTTTCTTTTTAAATCTTTTCTATAGGAAATAAAGGTGTGAGTACAAAAACCATATACTCTCAAATCTATATATTTTCACAGAAAAGTTTATAAGTTATTTACCTTTAGCTAATCCATGCAAAATGACAAAAATCCTTTTAGTGCACTCGTAGGCAAAATGATTGTAACCAAAGAAGGAAAAAGATTAGGTTTTGTTAAAGATATAACATTTGAAACAAAATCAGGAGAGCTTATCAGTCTTATTGTAAAAGATTCAACTCCTTACACCAAAAATCTTAATTTAGAGAAGACAAATTCAAATGAACTTTTAATACCTTATAGTGCAATTATAGCTATAGGAGATTTTGTTATTGTTTCAGAAGAAGATTTAATTTAAGTTCTTTTCCATAATATAAACATTTAAAAATAGATTTTTAATTAAAATAAAATGAGACCAGTTGGATTTAATTTTGATAAAATAAATGTAGAAAAATTATCTGATAAAGCTGAAAATATAAAGATTAATACAAAAATTGATATTTCTGAAATAAAAGAGATTAAATCTACCTTTTTAAAAACAAAAGAAGATATAGTCAAGGTTAAATTTGTCTATGGTATAAATTATGATCCTGAGTTTGCTAAAATAGAGCTTGAAGGCAATGTCTTGTTCTCTCTTGAATCAAAAAAAGCAAAAGATCTTATCAATCAATGGAAAGAAAAGAAAATATCTGAAGATTTTAAAATAATTTTATTTAATTTTATTTTGAGAAAATCTAACTTAAAAGCGCTCCAACTAGAAGATGAAATGAATTTACCATTGCATATTCCTATGCCAAGTTTAAAAAAACAAGAAAGTGAAGATAATACCAAGTAATTATTTCTTACAAACCTTTAAAAAAAATATTTTGTTGTAAATTTTATGAAAATCTCAAATGAGAAAAGAGAAAAGATTTCAGAGCAAATCTTAGCTTTACTTTATTCATTAAATCCTCAATCTATATTTACATCTTATATAGCCAAAGAAATAGCAAGAGACGAGGAATTCACAAAAAATCTTCTTTTAGAATTAAGAAATAAAAAATTGGTTATAGAAATTAAGATGAATCCAAAAGGAGTTATATATAAAAGAAGGTCTAGATGGAAATTAACAAATCTATCCTATCAAACATACAAAAAACACCAAGCAATTTAATGCTTTTTATCACATCAAAATTTTTATACTCTTTACCTTTTCATTGTCTATGGACTCTATAAAAGAAGCTTTTCAAAAAGTAAAACAAGATATGGATCTTTTAACTCATGAAATTAGTTCTTTGAGATTAAATATAGATGAAATAAAACAATTATTGGACAAAGATAAAGACAAATACCTTGATTTTAAGAAAAAATCTGTTTCATATATTCCAACAAACAGACAGATAAATTCAACACATACAACACTCTCTTCGACACAGAATGTCGCCTTTAACCCCTTAAAAGGTCAAAATTTAGTTATTTCCACTGGAAATGGAGGGGTTCCAACAGACAAACAGACAAACAGACAGACAAACAGACACATGCAAAATGATGGTACAAAAGAAGAGAATACTATTGAAAATGCTGTAGAAATACTCAATTCTTTAGATAATATAAAAAAAGAAATTAGACTCAAATTTAAAAGACTAACAGAACAGGAAATTTTAGTGTTTTCTCAATTATATCAATTAGATGAAGAAATTGGTTATTCTGATTATAAAACATTATCCAAGAGGCTTAATCTTAGTGAAAGCTCTATTCGTGATTATATTGGAAGGCTTATAAAAAAAGGCATACCCGTCGAGAAACATAAAATAAAAAATAAAAACATTCAGTTATCTATCTCTGAAAATCTCAAAAAAATAGCCACCCTTTCTACTATTTTACGTCTTAGAGAGCTTTAAGAAGAAAAATTAAATACTCTGCTAACCGAATAACTATGATTTTAACACTCTTTTTTAAATTTTTCCAGTTCTTTTCAGCATTATGATGATATTTTATTCTTTTTTAGCTTAATTAATAAGCAGAAACCTTCTTTTTCTCCTTTTTTTCTTTTATTTCTTTATTACCAACTCTCACTTTTGTTTTTTTGAGGAGTTTTTCTCTTATATTATCTGGGATAAATAGCCTTTTTTTGCCATTTTGTTCAATTGTTTCCTCAATTAAACCCCCACTTTTCTGTTTTATAGCATTAATTTGCCCTCTTATAGTAGATCTTTCTTTTCCCAATACAGCTGCTAAATCATCGTAACTCAATTTCATATCAGTATTTAACAAAATCCACAGGATTGCTCTTTCAGTTATTGAAAATTGGTCTAATTTTGGTGTTTGGACAGCTGTTTGGACAGCTGTTTGGACAGCATAAACAGCTGTTTGTTTATTGGACAGCTGTTTATGAGCCTTAAAAAATCCTTTAGGTTTTAAATCATTCATAATAGAAACCACATTTTTCAATCCTTCAATTTCATTTTGTATCGACGATAAAATCTCTTTTAAATCATCCAATTCTCTTTTTTGAATATTTTTTTCAGAATCAAGGTGTTTAATCCACCCACTTACAGCAAGTATATCTTTTTTTACAGATTCAAAACTCTTTTTTGTCTCTTCTTTTATTTCCTCAACCTCTTTTTTTTTAAAAAACCACCGAAACATACAGTATTTTGTAAAAGAAACTTTAAAAAGCTTTTGTTTCCGTCGGCAATTTATTCATTTTAGATTCTTTTTTAGTCTCTAAAAACCCTCTTTTTTAAAGTTTTTTCATTAAAAACAGCTGTTTAAACAAAAAAATAACAACAAACAGCCTGTTTGGACAGCCTTAAACAGCTGTTTAAACTTTAATCACGCTTTTCGTGCACAAACTCTACCTTAGTGCACAACTCCCGCATAACAAAAAATTAATGCAAAAAATTTACGTGCAAATAGTATTATTTTCCAAAAAAATTATAAATGATTTGTTCTACTTATAAACATGAAATATAAATTTTTGAGATTAATTAGGGCAGGAAAAAGATTTAAAAAAGAATTTAGAACAGAGATTCGCCTTTTAATTATAATCACATTGGGATTCACAATTGCATTTTCATGGCGTCAGACAATATTTGATATTTCTCAAAATTTTATTCATCTTATCATAAAAGGAGAAAGTTCTCCGCTTTCAACAATTTTTACTTCAATATTTATCACAATCATATCTCTCTTGTTAATTAGTATTACGTCAAAGATATTAAAGAAAGATAACAACTAATCTGGTTAATTTACTTAAAAACTTCAAACCACTTTTCTAACCAGTAATAACTAAGCTTACCTTAGTGCACAACCCTTGCATAAATAAAAAATTAATACAAAATTTGCCTCAAATTTATTTTATTTCATTAATAATAAACAAAAACCATGTCTTATAGCAAAATTTATATACTTATTTTAATAAGGCTATAATATTGTTTTAGTAAGGGTTCCCTTCTCAGAAAAAACACCCTAAGTTTACACATAAAAAGAGGAAAATGGCAAAAAAGCAATTATCAACAGCAATATATGTAAGGGTTTCAACAGAAGAGCAAGCCAAAGAAGGTTTGAGTATTGATGCTCAAATAGATAAATGCAAGGCTTTTTGCCAAGCAAGAGATTGGAATGTTTTTAAAATCTACAAAGATGCAGGCTATTCTGCTGGTTCTTTAAATCGTCCAGCATTAGAACTTCTTTTGAGAGATGCACAAGAAAAAAAATTCAAGACAATCCTTGTTTACAAAATAGATCGTTTTTCAAGAAAACTAAAAGATTTAATAATGGTTTTAGAAAAATTAAAAGAAAAAGAAATAAATTTTACATCTGTTACAGAACAAATAGATACTACTTCTGCTATGGGAGAGGCTTTTTTTCAAATTATAGGTGTTTTTGCCCAACTTGAAAGAGGAATGGTGAAAGAGAGAGTTGAATTGGCTTTTGATAGAAAAATAAAATTTGGAGAAGCGTTATTTCGCGCACCTTATGGGTATATCTATCAAAATAAAAAATTAGTTCCAGACCCAGAAAATTCAAAAAAAATCAAAGAAATCTTTGAAATGTGGTCTCAGGATATAGATTATAAAGAAATCTCTAAAAAATTTAAAATTCCTGTTTCCACATTTTATCAAATAATAAAGAATAAAATCTACATAGGAAAAATAATGTATAGGGGAAAAATGTATAAAGGCAAACACAAGCCAATTATTGATGAAGAACTTTTTAATAGAGCAAATAAAATCTAAAATGTCAAAGAGATTTTCCACACCTTTCAAAATAAAATCAGAAGTTTTTAGCAGAGATAAATTTAAATGTCAGAAATGTGGTTTTATGGGAAATTCAGAAGGATTAGAAGTCCATCACATAAAGATGAGAGTTGATGAGGGAGATGATATTATAGATAATTTGGTCACATTATGCTTTATTTGTCATCATTTTGCTCCAGATAATAATCAGGACTTTGAAACCTATCTAAAACAAAGATTAGATGGGACGATTTTAGAGACTTTCAGAAAATCTCAAAAATCAATTTCAAAAAGAACTAAAAAGGGTATGGATAAACGAGCAAGAGATGGAAATCCTATTACACGAGCACCATTTGGCTATAAATTAGAAAATAAAAAACTAATTCCCACAGAGCATTCTTACCAAGTTCAGGAAGTTTTTCAGGATTTTTTAAATAAAGATATTAGTTTAACCAAACTATCAAAAAAATATGATTTTTCTGTTAATGGCCTTAAAAAAATTCTTACAAATCAAACCTATCTTGGCAAAATAAAATTTAGTGGACAAATACATCAAGGCACCCACCAACCTCTAATCTCTTCAACATTATTCAATCATGTTCAGAATAAATTAGAGAAATTGGGAATTAAAAAAAATTAAATTTTAATCTACCCAAGTAATTCCTTCAAAAGAATGTTTTGTAGCAATTAAAATTACATCAACCAACCACCAGACTCCAAAACCTCCTAAAGTAAATAACTTAAGAAGTCCAAGCCCAACATGCCCTAGGATGAATCTGTCAACCCCTAAGGCTCCAAAAACAACAGACATAATTAACGTCACAACCCAATTTACTTTCCTCTTCTTTTTCATATTATTTATTGCAAAGAATACTTTAAAAAATTATCTCTTAGAACTTTGTCTCTTTTTTCTGGCTTTGCTATCTCCAGGCTTATACATTTCTTTTCTTCTAACATCGGCAATAAGCAAATTTCTGTCATAATTTAAAAAAGCTTCTGTTAATTCTTTGGATTTGGAGAATTTAACAATTGCCCTCGCTAAAGCAAGTCTAGCTGCTTCTATTTGACCTTTTGTTCCACCACCTTTAACATTGATTGAAGCATCAAAATTTGTTTTCCCAAGAATTTCTTTAGTAATTCTTATAGGTTCTTCAATTTTAAGCATATCAAACAACTGTAAAGTTTTGTAATCTTTTTTATTAAAATAAACTTTCCCAGAACCTTCTGTAAGCACAGCTCTTGCGATTGCTCTTTTTCTTTTTCCTGAGACAATTATTTTTTTAATTTTCATTGTTTTGAAATTTCTTTAATTCTAATAAATTTAGTCTTTTTTTCTTTGCCTGCAACAATTTTTTTCTTTTCTTGGAATTCTTTTGGAATTTTGTTATAGCATTTTATTCTTTTTAGGGTTTCTTTGCCTCGCCCTTTCCTAAAATCTGGAAGCATACCTCTTATAACTCTTTTGACTATTTTTTCACTTATGCGATGGTGTTTTGGCCCTTTTTGGCTACTTCCAACTCTTCCTCTTTTCTCTTCAAAATCTTTTTCAATATTTTTTTTATTACCTGTGATTATCACTTGTTCACAATTTAGAATGACTATTTCTTCTCCTTTTAGTGATTCTTTAGCAACATAACTGGCTAATCTCCCTAAAACAGCATCTTTTCCATCAATTATTTTTGTCATTTTAATATTTTAATTCCCTTTGTTTCTGGATTTTTTTGAATCTCTTCAATGATACTTGAAATTTCTCTTTTGGATTTTAATAATTTTTCTCTGGCTCTTTCAGAAAAATCCAACGCCACAATTTTTATTTTTTTTGTTATTTCTCCTTGAGAAAGCACTTTTCCAGGAATTACAACTTTTTCTCCATCTTGTGTTTGTTTATCTATTTCTTCAAGATTCATATTTATCCATCTTTTTCTTGGACCAGAAAGAATTTTTGCAACTTCTAACCACTTATTATTTTTTTTGGCAAGAAGTATAGTTTTAACTAATAAGGCATTAGTTTTTTTCTTCATTTGTTTTTCTATTTTTGTTTTTGATTTAATCATTTTTGTTATATTACGAAAAGAATTACCTTCCCGCTACGCGATTTACTCGCAGGTGAAAATTTGAATAAATCTTAATTTATAAAACTATTTATTTTTACTATCAATTAAACTGAGAATATTGGTCATAATGGGTGAGACTAAAAAGGCAATATGAAATATCCCAATTATTAGATATAATTTATATGAAATATAAAAGTATGCTATCATAATTATGAATTGAGAAATATTTCCAAAATAACATTCTAATGTTTTTGGAGTATATACTTGAGTATTATACTTTTTATGATTGTATGTTCCAATAAAAAAGATGTAATGAAATCCTGCCAAAAGTCCTAAACCAATTCTGGGAACAACATTTTTTTTACTTTTGTAAGGCTTATAAGGAAAATTTTTTTTGTATTTTTTCTCGTGTAAGATTATAATCAAATAGTTTATAATAAAAAAAGCTAAGGTTATTCCAAATACATATTTTATCATTTTTTAATAAATTTTCTTTTTATTCTAAATCATGCGGAAGAAAGGATTCGAACCTTCGTAGGCACTAAGCCAACAGATCTTGAGTCTGCCCCGTTTGACCACTCCGGCACTTCCGCCTGCTGCAAATTTTCAGCTAAAAATACCACTAGTCTCCTGTATAAAAAGCTTTAGAATCATTTAATTTTAGAAATTTCTTTTGAAATAGATACGAGGTCTTTTTTTAGAAATTCAATTGCCTTGGACAAAATCTCCTCTGTTTTCAGTTGTCCAAAAGATTCTATAGAAATCATTAACTCTTTTGTTGGAACAAATTCTACCGAGCCTTTTTCTTCTTTTTTGCATAAATCACTACAAGCTTCACACATGTCACATTTGTAACTATCTTCAACAACTATTCTTCCATTATCTGATTTTAAAATTTTTCTAGGGCAAATTCCAACAATTTCCTTAGGACAATTTTTGTCTACTTTTACATCAACTATATCCCTATAGAATATTAATCCTGGAGAGAATTTTGAATGATCAGCTCCTTTTCCGAATTTTGCTTTTGCAACAAATTCTAATTCTTGCCCTTTTTTTAAAGAAGTTATAGGAATTTTCTCATAAACAACGTCAAGTCCTCCAGTTAATTCATTAGAATACACAACCCCTTCTTTTTTTGTGCTTAACTTGAGACTATTTCCTGTTTTTTCACTTACTAATTTATTCATTTTTAAAGGAATCAATCCTATTCTATGGGCAAGTGTTTCATCATACAAAGGAGAATCATTTTTCGAAATATCAACTTCATCTACAGCAAGAATTGGAATTTGATTTACATATCTCCTTATAGCATTTGCTAAACTTTCTTCTATTTCAGCTATTATTCTTACTTCATTATCTTTTTTGCTTATTGTTTTCATTTTAAAAGTATCTTAAAATAGTTATTTAAACTTATGGTCTTCTTCCTCTTCGGCCACCTTTTTTCTTTGGCCCTCCACGAGGAATTCTTGTTGTATCAAGGATATTTAGTATTTTAAAACCAGATCTTGACAAGCTTTTTATTATTGCATGGGCTCCTGGTCCTGGAGCAGGGTTTCCTGTTTTAGCTCTTATTCTAATATATAATGATTTAATCCCTAAATCTTTAATATTTTCAGCTATTCTTTTTGCTATAAACATTGCTATAGTTGGATTGGCCTTTAGTCTCCCATGTTTTGTGACCATTCCTCCTGTAACTTTAGAAATTGTTCTTCCAGACATATCTGTGACATGAACTATTGTGTTATTGAATGAGGTATAAATATTAACAACTGCTTCTACATCCTTTTTTTCCTTGGATTGTTTTTCTTTTGATTGAACACTTTCCTTAGAATCTTCTATTTCTTTAGACTTCATTTTTTGATTGCTCTTTAATGTTTTTTTGTGATACTTCAAATTCTTTGTGTTTCTCTTTTTTTCTTGATTTACTTATCTTTAAAGAGATTTTGTTTTCTAATCCTACAGGTACTATATATGATGGACTATTCACAATTTGCCCGTCAATTAAAACTTTTTTATGTGTAATTAATTGTCTTGAACTCTTTGGTGTTCTAGCCATTTTTTTACTTACAAGAATTGTTTGGAGCCTTCTTTTTAAATAATCCTCTTTGTCTAAAGACAGGATATCAGCAATTGAATTGATATTTAAGCCAATCTTTTTTAATCTACTGAATAAAGCTTGTTGTTCTTCTACACCAGCAGAAATCAATTTTTTTGCCTTTTCCCTTATTAATTTGATTTTGGCCTCTGCCTTCCAGATTTCTTTTTTATTTTTTAAACCAAATTCCTTTTTTATTCTAGCTTCTTCATCAATCCGTTCTTTATCAAATGGTCTTTTTGGTTTTGAGTATGTTTTATGTTTTCGTTTCATTTCTTTTTTCCTTTCTTTTTAATTCCCACACCCTTACTTTTGTTTTTTCTAAAATTACTTCTTGTTCTTTGCCCTCTTGAAGGAAGACCAGCCATATGTCTATAGCCTCTGTAACTTTTAATTTTTTTAAGCCTTTTAACATCAAATTCTGTTTGCAATTCTAAACTACTTCCACTAAGGTGCTTATTTTCTCCGGTTTCAAAGTCATCCCTTCTATTAAGAATATGTTTTGGGATTTTCGGGTTTTTTATAAATTCAGAAATTTTTAATACTTCTTCATCTGTTAGAGACCCAATTTTTTTGTTTTTATCTATTTTTAATTTTTCACACAAGGCATTAGATAAACTCCACGAGACACCCTTTATTTTGGTTAATCCAGGATAAATTTTCATTTTCCCTTCAATATCTTTTGAAAGAATTCTAACTATCCTTTCATTTGCTTTCTGCAAATCTATACCTTTTTCTTGATTATTTTTTTCCATTTTTAATGCACAAACAAATTATACCTCTCAAACTCTGTTAGTTCTTTTATTATTCTTTTTTCAACTGCTTTTTCAGGGTCAGGTAAATTTGCTATTCTTTTTTTTATATCCTCAAATGATTCAAATTCTTTTTCTTTTCTTCGCTTTATAATTTCCCACATATGTTTTTTTCCAAATCCTGGAAGCAATTCTACTTGATGAATTCTTTTGTTTATTGCCTCTGCTTTATTAAAAAAATTAATGAATTCTTTTTCTTTTTTCTTAACTATTTCTTTTACAAATTCCTGTAATTGGGATTTCGCGGATTCTGTTAGTTTTTCCCTATGGAGTCTCCCTAAAATATAATATATTTTATCTCTTTTGCCTTCCCCAATATAAACTTCTTCTCCAATGTCTAAACTCGCTCCCCTCCTAGGAACCAATTCTAAAAGAACCAGATTCACTTTTCCTATAGCTTGAGCTATTGGCATCATCTTTTTTTCCAAAGGATATCCATTTGGTAAATATTCTAAGATTATTGCATATTCTTCTTTTTCCATTTTTCTTATTTGAATTCTTTAACCGTTTCAAGTATTTTTTCTGTTTCATCTTCATCCAGTCCAACATCTGTAAATATCTTATTTAATTCTTCTGCATTTTCTGGAACTAAGTCAACTATCTTTACTATATTTTCAGGTTTTACTTTCATCAGTTCTAATTCTTCTAATTTTTTTCTTAATTTATGACTTTCTTTTGGAGCCAACTTTGCAAATTTTTTGATAAATCCAATTATATCTGTTTCGGTATCTTCTATTTTTTTGGTATACTCTGCAATTTCACTCATACTTAAAGGTTCACTATTTTTTATCATTGTTTTTCAATTTGTTTTATTTTTTTTAAATGTATTGGTTCAATCAAAAATTCTTTTTCCTTATTTTGATCTTTAATTTTTAAAATATACGCTTTTCCTCTTTTGCCTACTACAATTCCAGTTCTTCCTTGCAATCTTGCAGGAAAACTAGATTTTACCGAATTTTCTTTTACAACAGCTACAAAGTCTCCAGTTTCTAATTCCTGAAAGTATCTACTAAGCTGCAATTTTCCTCTGGTTCTTGTTTTTTTTCTTTTACTCATCTTAAGTATTCCTTATATTTTATTCAGAAATATTTTATTTAAAAATCTATCTTAATACTTCATTGACTAAAATAAGCATGAATATTAAGAAAATAAGAATTAATCAGACTGGTGGCATAGATTTCCATTCTCTTTTGCTTCTTCCATATTTTGAACTATAGTATTAAACATTTTTTCACCCCACGCATCTTTGCCACAAGTGTCACAAAAACCAATAACACTATCTTCTGGAATCTCTTTTTGACAGTAAAAACATTTTTTCACCATTTTTTATCTTCTTTTTTTAAAAAAATAAAAATAGTTTTTAAATTTATAGCCAATTATTCATATCGCAAAGCATCAGCTGGTTTAAGTTTTGCTGCTTGCATCGCAGGAAAGACCCCTGATAGTGTTCCAATTAAAAAAGAAAATAACAAAGCCCCAAGAATCAAATACCAAGGAAAAATTGCTTGAAGTAAGTCTGTGCCAAGCGCCACACTTGCAATATATTCTGCTCCTTCTCCTAAACCAATCCCAATCCCAATCCCAATTGCTCCTCCAACCAATCCTAAAAGCCCTGATTCAAATAAAAAGATAAATAAAATATCAGAATTTTTAGCACCAACTGCTTTCATAGTTCCAATCTCTTTTGTTCTTTCTAAAACAGAAGTATACATAGTATTCATTATCCCAATACCTCCAACAAGCAAAGAAATACCTGCAATACCAACCAATACTGCTTGCACAATTCCAAATATATTTGAAAAACTTTCTAAAAGCTGTTCAGAGGTTTGTACACTAAAAGTTTCTTGTCCCTCTTTTTCTCCTCTAAATTTTCTTAATTTTCTTTCAATTGTTTCAGCAACATCAATAGGGTCAAAACCAGAAGAAGCTTTTGCAATAATTTGACTTTCTTCATCTTCAACATCTAAAATTTCTTTTAAAATATCTTTAGAAACATATAATAAATTGTCATCAACATGATTTCCTATTTTACTCATGACTCCTATAACTTTGAAATCATAACCTTCAATTTCAATAGTACTCCCAACTCTTAAGAGTTTGTCCCAAGTATCTCCATAAATATGGTTATATCCTACAACAACTTTGAATTTATCTCCTTCATCTAATTTCCTTCCATCAATAATATCTAAGCCACCCATTTCTGTCATGAGTTCAAAATCTTCGGCATTTATTCCTGCAGCATAACTTATTATTGATTCTTTTTTATATTTTGTCTGTCCTTGTTTTGTTAAATATCCAAAAGCATATTCAACACCTCGAACATTTTCTATTACCTTTAAATCTTTACTTGTTAAAATTAATGAATCACTTGTAGCAGTTCCAGGAATGCCCATTCCTTTGGGCATTATTATTATTTTATCGCTTCCTAATTGCTCAAACTGTTCTTCAATAGCTCCCTGAAGTCCTTGCCCTAAAGAAATTAAAGCCACAACAGCAGCAATACCAATAAAAATACCAATCATGGTTAACCATGAACGCAATCTTCTTCTTTTGAGATTATTAAATGCTAACAAGAAATAGTCTTTCATTTTAACTCCTCATAGCTTTTAGTTTTTTCTTTTTCCTAATTCTATAGAAAATATAACCTAAAACTAAAACACCTATCACAATATAAATAGTATAATTTGGTTTTTTAACCAGCCCCAAATCTTGTGCCTCTTTTAGTGAATATGTCTTTAAAATCAAAGTTTTAGTCTCTGTAAATTCTTTATTTGTTGCGTCTTTAAATCTTAAAATAACTGGCAAGGTTAGTGTTCCAGAAGCATCTCCTTCAACATATGCTTGATATTCAACACTATCAAAATCATCACTATTTATATCTCCAATATATTGTTCTTTTTCTGAAAGGAATTTAATACCATTAACATTATTTACAATTAAATAAACAAATTTAACATCAGATAAACCAGAATTGATTATTCTTATTGAAAAACTATTTTCCACACCTTTAATTAAAAAAGCAGGTTCTTCTAATGAAATTTTAAGTTCTGGTGGCGAATTAACTATGATGCTTATTAATTCATCTTTTTCAGAACTATTTCCTTCTTCATATTCATAATTTATTTCTACAGGAATTGTGTAAATCCCAGTAGGTGTTTCAGGCAAAGTAATTAATTTAAATTTAAAAGTTTCATCATGTCCATCATTAAGCTCCTCAACAAATTTTTCAGAACTTGATTGATAGGGTGCAAAAGCAGATTCTATTAATTCTAATTTCACATTTAAATTTTCAACATCATAATCAAAGACATTTTCAATTTCAATAGAAACTTCAACAATTTCACCTGGAGCTACTTCTTCTGGAGAACTTGATACATCAGTAATTGAAACAGCTGAAATCAAATTTATTGTAATTACAAATAGTAAAATTCCAAGAATGGTTATTATTGCATTTTTTCTCATTTTCTTCTCCTAACTCGTTCTATCTTTCCATCCTCTATTTTTAAAACTTTCTGGGCATGATTTAAAAGATTTATATCATGAGTAACTAAGATTATTGTTGTTCCCTTTTTATTCAAATCCTTAAATAGTTTCATAATTTCTGCTCCTGTTTTTGTATCTAAATTTCCTGTAGGTTCATCAGCAAGAATAACTTCTGGATTGTTTGCTAATGCTCTCCCAATAGCAACTCTTTGCCTTTCTCCACCGGAAAGTGTATTTGGAAGATGATTTCTTCTGTGGCTCAACTTAACATTTTCTAAAATTTTTTCAGCTCTTTGAACTCTTTCATCTTTGTTAATCCCTTGAAAAATCATTGGTAATGCAATATTTTCTAATGCAGTTAAAGTTGGTATTAAATTAAATGTCTGAAATACAAATCCTATTTTTTTGCCTCTGATTTGCGCTAATTCAGATTCTTCTAAATGTTCAATATTTTGTTCATCTAAAAAAATATCTCCTTCTGTTGCTAAATCAAGAGCTCCCACCATATTCATCATAGTTGATTTGCCAGAACCACTTGGTCCGATAATCACTATAAAGTCTCCTTTTTTTATTTCTAAATTAATTCCCTTAACAGCTCGCACTACTGAATCCCCCATCTTATAATCTTTATGCACGTTATCAAGTTTGATTATGGTCTGTTTCATTTTTTTCTCAGAATTAGGCTCTGAGGCACCACACCTCATAAGTACCAACAATAATTTTTCCTATTTAAAGTTAACTGTAGTAAGTTTTAAAAACTAAAATAAAGAATTAATATTATGATAATCCCAGTTAGATGTTTCTCATGTGGAAAGCCAATTGGTCATTTATGGGAAGAATTTAAGAGAAGAACAGAAGAAGGAGAAAATCCAAGGAAGGTTCTAGATGAACTTGGTTTAGAAAGATATTGCTGTCGATCTGTATTTTTAGGACAGGTTGATTTGATTGATTTAGTTGGGAAGTTTAAGAAGAGTTAATTAATTTTATATCCTTTAGAAATTAATATTTTTTTAACACTGTTATCAATATCTTCTTCATTGATTTTTCCATTTACAACATCTTTTTCTATTTTTGAAATTAATTTATAGACAGAAACAGGAGTTTGTTTAAAATCCAAAATAACATTTTCACCAGCATTAATTAAATCTCTATATAATCTTGGTTTATTCATAATATAAAAAAATCTTAAACCCCACATATTAATTTCATCACTAATAATTAATTGAGAATTATTTTTCAAAGAATTTATGACTTCTTTAGAGACAGTTGAGGGTTTGCTTTTTGAATCAATTTCTCCAGAAACAATTTGATGACCCACCATAATTGCAGAAATGTTATTATTAATGCAATGATTAAAAAGTTCTAAATCTTCTTCTGAAATTTCTTGTTTGTCAGACATATAATGTGTATTCTTTATCATCCCTTTTCCAGGATAATGTTTGCATGTTCCAAACACATTTTTTTGAAGCCCTTGGATATACCCAGTAAGTTTGTCTTTTATTTCTTCTTCATTCCCAGTAAAAGCTCTTCCACCATAAACTTTATCTTTAAATTCGGTAACAGGAGCGAAATTTAAATTAAAACCCAATTTTTTAAGCAACTCACCTTGTTTTAATCCAGTCTCATAAGCTTCTTGAGCTGTTTTAATATCTGAAAAATAAGGAAAATTATAAAGATTTTCAAAATTTTTTACAAAAGGATTCCAAGAACCTTCTAAATCAGTAGAAACAAATAATTCTATTTTTGAATTTTCTTGGTATTTTTCTATTTTAGTTTTATAATTTTCCTCAGAAGTTTGTTTATCTAAAAAAATCCCACCCATATTTAAATTCATAAATTCTAAATTTTCTTCATCTCCCCTAACAATTATCATCTGAGCAATTTTTTGTTTTAAGGTCAAAGAATTAAATTCAATTGTATTATTTTTAATGATAATATTTTTGGTATGTTGTAATTTAACTTTGCTTGATGTTGAAATATAATTTATTATAAAGCATAATGTTAATATAAGGAAAATTATTACTATACTGATTATATAATAATTTATTTTAATTTCCATTTGGATATTTGTCCACAATTTTCACAGGTTATTAATTTAATTTTATTCTTAATTTTTATTTTTGGGCTTTTATAAGGAGCAAAACATTTTTTGCAAAAGTTTTTTCTTAATTCTCTAAGGGGAATATTATGCCTCATAGCAAATCGTTTTATTTTTTTAATTTCTTTAGGGCTTTTATTTTTAATATTATTAAAAAATTCCTTAATCTGTGTTTCAGCTTCAGGTTTTGACACCTTTTTCATAGAAGTATTAAAGATTGATTCTTTTATAAATATATGAGGACGACTTGGTAGTTTGGCTTCTTGTGGGAAACTACTGCTACCAACATAGGAAGCTTAACTTCTGGGTTCGGAATGAGACCAGGTGTTTCCAACCTATTATGGCCGTCTTCAAAATTACCTTAACATTTTGATTTATAAAACTTTTTATACAGGGAATGGGTGGTATTTTACAAATGCGGAAGTGCCGGATAACTCAAGCCTTCACTTGTTTGAGGTTTGTGAGGCGAGACTCGTGAAAACTTTCGGGTCAAACTAGTTTTCCCACTCCTCATGAAATGCGGAAGTGCCGGAGTGGTCAAACGGGCTGGATTAAGGCTCCAGTGGCTTAGTGTCTGCGAGGGTTCGAATCCTTTCTTCCGCATTATTCATAAAAAACTAAACACTCCTTTTTGAATAATCAATAGCCCAATAATTATGCTTATTAATAATGGAACAGTAATTATTGTCAACAAAAGAAAAATCAGTCCTCCAGACAAATCAATCCAACTTGCAAAATCTTTTGGTAATCCTAAAAAGGATTTGATTATCAAAATTATTCCAAAAACTGTTAAAATATAAATTGGAAGATTTAAATTTTTTTCAAATATCAAAATTAATCCAGCTATTACATCAATTATCCCAAGCACTTTAACCAACATGTTTTTTAAACTAAATTGCCCTTTAAAAATAGTGCGCCTGTAGCTCAGTATGGATTAGAGCACTTCCCTCCTAGCAAATCCGGAGTAAGGAAGGGGCCACAGGTTCAAATCCTGTCAGGCGCGCTCTTCGCAAGCTTTATTAAATAAGAATTTGATGTTCAGATAAGCGTGGGTAGTATAGTGGCAGTATAATTGGCTTCCATAAGTTTAATTTATAGTTTTAATTATAAATTTGAAGACACCAATTGACCCGGGTTCGACCCCCGGCCCGCGCATAATAAAAAGAAAAAAATGGAACAAGATAATCAAGAAAAAGAAAAAGGGAAAAAGTTTTGGAATTTCCACGACAAAAATTATAAGTTATTGTTATTAATTCCAGCAATACTTTTAGTTTTTTCTTTAATCTACATGGGAGTTTTTTATTCTCAAAATAATGATTTTATCTACAAAGATATCTCTTTGACTGGGGGAACTTCTGTCACAATCTACGAAAAAGTTGACATAGATAATTTAACACAAATTCTTTCAGAAAAATTTGAAGATGTTAATACAAGAGAAATTTATGATTTAGTTACAAGAGAACAAAAAGCAATTATTATTGAGGTAAAGACTGGGGGGTGTAATGAATCAGAAATTAAACCTATTAAAATAATTCTTGAAGATTATCTTGGATATGAATTAATTAATGGAGATAACGCAAGTTTTGAATGTACTGGTTCTGCTTTAAGTGAAAGTTTTTACACACAACTTTTGATTGCAATTTTATTTGCCTTTATTTTTATGGCAATAGTTGTCTTTATTATTTTTAGAACATTTGTTCCTTCAATAGCTGTTGTTCTAGCGGCTTTTGCTGATATTTTAATGACTTTGGTTTTGGTGAACATTCTGGGAATACAAATGTCAAGCGCAGGAATTGTGGCATTTTTAATGTTAATAGGTTATTCAGTGGATACAGATATTTTGCTTACAACTAGAATTCTAAAAAGACACGAAGCTCCATTAAACACAAGAATTTTTGGAGCATTTAAAACCGGTCTGACTATGACACTCACGTCACTTTTAGCTGTAACTTTCGCTTTGATTGTTGTCAGCTCTTTTTCAATAATTCTAACTCAGATTTTTACAATACTTGTTATTGGTTTAAGCTTTGATATACTTAACACATGGATAACTAATGTTTCAATACTTAAATGGCATATGAATAAAAAAAATGAAAATTAAATTAAGTTGGAGAATATGGCTATTGATTGTAATTATAGCTTTATCTCTTATATCTATTTTTAATATAACAATGCTCTCTCAAAAAGGCATTGTGATAACAAGTGTAACACCAAATTCAACAGCATTTGAATATGGATTTAGGCAAAAGCAGATAATTACACAAATTGATGAACAAGAAATAATTAATTTAGAAGATTTTGCAAATGTAATGCTTGGAAAATATCCTTCTGAAGAAAATATCAAAACAATTTTTAAAACTAAAGATTCTGAAATAATTTGGTATTCAAATAATACTCCAAAGATTACTGTTGCAGAAATACCAAAAATAAATATTAAGACAGGATTAGATTTGGCAGGTGGTTCAAGAGCATTAGTGCAAGCACAAGACAAAAAACTTTCTTCTGCAGAAGTCAATGACCTTATTGATGTTATAAGTAATCGTCTGAATGTTTATGGAATTGCAGATATGAATATTCGTCCAATATCAGATTTAGCTGGAAACAACTTTATGCTTATTGAGATAGCAGGAGGAACTCCTAAGGATTTAGAGGAATTAATTTCCAAACAGGGTAAATTTGAGGCAAAAATAGGGGATGAAATTGTTTTTATTGGTGGAGAAAAAGATATTTCTTCTGTTTGTAGAAATGATGCCACTTGTGCAGGAATTGAAGCCTGCCAACCTTCAGGAGAAGCATATTTTTGTAATTTTAAATTTGTAATTTATCTTAGTGAAGAAGCTGCGAAAAGACATGCAGAAATAACAGAAAAATTAGATATAAATGCAACAAATCCTGAATACTTATCTGAAAAATTAGATCTATTTTTAGATGATAATCTTGTTAGCAGTCTTTTTATTAGTAAAGGCCTTAAAGGTCAAGTAACGACTCAAATCCAAATATCAGGTTCAGAAAGAGGAGAGACAGAGGAACAAGCATATAATTCTGCAAGAGAAGAAATGCACAAACTCCAAACAATCCTTATAACAGGGAGTCTTCCATTCAAATTAGAGATAGTCAAATTAGATACAATTTCCCCTATACTTGGAAAAGATTTCATAAAATCTATTTTTTTAGCAGGTATAGCCGCACTTCTTGCAGTCGTAATAATTATTTTTATAAGATATAAAAAATTCAAGTCTTCAATAGCATTATTAATGACAAGTATTTCTGAAATAATTATAATTTTAGGAATAGCGTCCCTTATTGGATGGAATCTTGACTTGCCAAGCATTGCAGGAATAATTGCAGCAATTGGTACTGGGATTGATAGTCAGATTATTATTTTGGACGAATCAAAACAGGGTAAATTATTAAGTATAAAACAAAAAATGAAAAGAGCATTTACAATTATTTTAGGAACATATTTTACAGCACTGGTTGCCTTGATTCCTTTGTTATGGGCTGGAGCTGGTTTGTTGAAAGGTTTTGCAATTACAACAATTATTGGAATTAGTGTAGGAGTTTTAATAACAAGACCTGCTTTCATAGACATGGTTAAAATGATTGAGAAAGAATAATTCTTGAACATAAATACTTTTAAATCCAGAATATAGAAAAATAATATGAAAATATTAGTTACTGGCGGAGCAGGGTTTCTTGGAAGCCATCTTTGCAAATTTCTCTTAGAAGAAAAAAAACAAGAAATTATTTGTTTAGATAATTTTTTTACAGGAAAAAGAAAAAATATAGAAGAGTTAACAAAAAATTCTAATTTTAAAATAATCCCTCATGATATTACTAATCCTTTTGATATTAAATCTATGGGAAGTATTGACCAGATATATAATTTAGCATGTCCTGCTTCTCCAATTCATTATCAATTTGACCCAATAGAAACAATAAAAGCAAATACACAGGGGGTTATTAATGTTTTAGAATTCGCAAAATTAAATGGTGCAACTGTTTTACAAGCATCTACTTCTGAAATTTATGGAGACCCTTTAGAGCATCCTCAAAAGGAATCCTATAGGGGGAATGTGAATACTTTGGGTCCACGAGCATGTTATGATGAAGGAAAAAGAGTAGCAGAAACTTTGTTCACAGATTATCATCGAAAATTTAAGTTACCAATAAGAATAGCAAGAATTTTCAATACTTATGGTCCAAATATGGATAAAGATGATGGAAGAGTAGTATCTAATTTTATTATGCAATCTTTAAAAAATAAACCAATAACAATTTATGGCAAAGGAAATCAAACAAGGAGTTTTTGTTATGTTAGCGATTTGATTAATGGATTACATAAATTAATGAATACAAATTACACTAATCCTATAAATCTTGGAAATCCTGAAGAATTTACAATTTTGGATTTAGCTAAAAAAATAACCAAATTAACTAATTCCAAATCAAATATAATTTATAAAAATCTTCCTGAAGATGACCCGGTAAGAAGGAAACCAGATATTTCTCTTGCAAGAAACACTTTGAATTGGGAACCAGTAATTAATTTAGAACAAGGATTAAAAAGGACTATTTCTTATTTCAAAGATAGATGTTAAAATATTTTCTTGGTACATGATTTTTTAAAGTTCAAAAAATTAAAACTCATAGGGGATTGATAAAATGAATGAGTATGAAACACAAACTTCTAAGAAAATTAAGCTGGATAAGATTATTGATTCATTTGTAAATTTTATTTTTTCGAAAAATCCTTTAAAGTGGTTAATACTTATTATTTTACTGGGACTAATTATCCGATTTATAGTTGTTTCTAATGTAGCACCTCTTGCAGATGAGATGATTCATGGCACCCATGCCATAAATTTTATTGAAAAAGGTTCAATAAGCCATATGACACAATGTCCTCTTTGGTTCTATCTTTCAGATATTTTTTATAAATTATTGGGAGTAACTTTGTTTAGTCTTAGGTCTATGTCTTTTTTCTTTGGTTCTCTAGTTATAATTATGGTGTATCTTTTATCTAAATTACTTTTTGATGAAAAAGTAGCATTAATTTCTTCATTCTTGTTAGCAGTCTCTCCTTTTTTTACAAGATATGCTTTATCTTACATGGATGAATCCATGATTTTCTTTGTATTAATAGCAATATTTTTATTTATTAAAAAATTTAAAGAAAAACAAGAGATATCTCTTTTGAGCGCGGTTTTTTTAGGAATGGCAATGTTAATCAAGATAATTGCAGTTAATTTTGTAATAGTCTTTGGATTATTTATATTAATTTGGGGTTATAAGAGACATAAAACTGATAAGAGATGGATAAAGAAAAACTATATAAAAATAGTATTATTTTTTCTTATAATTTTATTATTTTTCTCACCAGTTCTTGTTTATAATTATCTGTTGTACAAAGACAAAGGAATTGTTGACCTTCCTTTTGCAATGTACTTTAATATAAATAAACAATTTTACCAAGGACCAGGACTTGCACATGAAGGAGGATTCTCTTTAACTAATATTCCAGATTGTTTACAGACAATGACACGCTCTTTTTTAACACTTTCTCCAGTAACCTTTATTCTCTTTTTATTTGGGATATTTTTATCATTCAGATATAAACCCTCAGAGAAAAAATTTATATGGTTTTTACTATCGTTATTTGTAGTGCATTTTTTGGTTCTTATCACTGCTATAGGTCTTCAAACACACTATGCTCCTTTTGTAGTTTTATTCTCTATCTTTTCAGCAATATCATTAATCTACCTTAATGAATGGGGAAAAAAACATTTTAAGACAAAGAATATTTTGCCAATATTAATAATATTAATCCTAATAATTAATTTAGCCATTCTAGCACCTTATCTGACATCTCGCTCAGCAATATCTAAGATAAGAGAGTATTCTGTAAAGAATTTAGATAGAAATTCTATAGTCCTAGTTGATGCAAGAATATATAGAGGGATTATTGCATGGACATTTCATGATTTTCATTATTTGGAATCAAGCCTTTTTCCACAGATTTCTCAGTTAAATCAAGAATTGCCAGGACAAAATATTCCCACAAAAGTTTATTTTATTGAATGTGTTCCAGATGATTGTGGTTGGGGGACAATTACTAATGGTTCATTAAATGACTCTTCTGAACAATTAGTTCAAATATTTTCTAATCAAGCTAATCTAGACAAACTCATATACGGGGGAGGGGGCTCTAATGAAGAAACAGGAAAGCCTTACTTTAAAGTTTATTCTGCTACAATGCAATTTAAGCCACAAATAACCTCTGCAATTGACTCAACACATGAATGGTTTTTTTATCCAGTTGGATATAAAATGAAAGACAAAATTTATGATAAGTATAAGATAAACAACTTTTTTGACCAGTTATTACACTCTTTAGCCTATTTAGTATTAATTCTTTCAGTTATACTCGCTTTAATATCTCCCTTATTAATCTTGTATTTTTTAATAAAAGATATTTAATAACTTTAATTATTTAAAATTAATAAGGAAAAGATGCTAAAATAATTTACATTTTGCATCCCGATTAATTTTATAAAAGCCCTATTTTTAGTAGAAACATGAGCAATAAAGAAAAAGTTATTCTATTACTTCCTACTCTAAATGAGGAAAAAGGAATTGGAGATACTATTAAACAAATTCCACTTTCAAAGATTAAAGCAAAAGGTTATGCTTATGAAATAGTTATTATTGATGGTGGGAGTAATGATAAAACAAGAGAAATTGCAAAAGAAAAAGGAGCGACAGTAATCCTTTCACCGAAAAAAGGGTATGGATTTCAATACAAATATGCATTAAAGACAATTAAAGGAGATATTGTAATAACAGGTGATGCTGATGGAACATATCCACTGGAATTAGTTCCTAAATTACTTGAAATCCTGAAAAAAGAAAATTTAGATTTTATAACAACTAATAGATTTGCAAAACTTAAAGAGGGGTCCATGTCTTTACCCCATTTCTTGGGAAATAAAATTTTGACAATAACTGGTAATTTTTTATTTGGTTTGAGATTAAAGGACAATCAAAGTGGAATGTGGTGTTTTAACTTAAATAAGATTCGAGAACTAGATTTAAAAGATAATGATATGGCTTTTTCAGAAGAAATTAAAATAAAAGCATATAAGAAATTAAAAACAAAAGAAATTAACATATTTTATAGTCCTAGAATAGGAAAAAGTAAGTTAAATTTTATGCATGCAATAAAAAATATGCTTTTTTTGTTTAAACTTAGAATAAAAAAATGAAAAAGATTCTTTTACTAAATCCTCCTTCAGAAAAAATTTTACAAAGAGATTTTATATGTAGCTCATCAAGTAAAGCAGACTATTATTGGCCACCAATAGACTTGGTTGTTTTATCAGGGATATTAAAAGAATATAATTTAAGCGTGATTGATGCAATTATAGATAAGAAATCTGAAGGAGATATCCTTAATTTTATAAATAAGAATAAACCAGAATTTATAATTTCATTAGTATCTTCAATAGACTTTGAGAATGAGACAAAACTATTCTCCAAAGTAAAAACATCCCATCCAGATATAAAATTAATCGTCATAGGAGACATTGCTTTTTTTGAGAAAGAGAGAGTAATACAAAATAGAGATATTGACGCAATTCTTTTAGATTTTTCCTCTAAAGAAATTTTAGAATATATCGATAATCCAAAAAATAAGAAAATTAAAGATATGTGTTATAAAATAAAAGACAAAACTATATTCAATAATTTACAACAAAAAAAAACTTTTTCGTATGGCAAAGCAAATCTTAATTTATTCAATCTTAAAAAATATTCTGTGCCTTATTCTATTCATAATTCTTTAGCTCCCATATTGATGAATTACGGTTGTCCATATAATTGCTCCTTTTGTTCTTCAGGAAGAATTGGATATAAATTAAGAGAAATAAATGAAATTAAAAAAGAAATACTGGATTTTAAAAAGAAAGGCTTTAAAGAAATTTTTATCAGAGATTTTAATTTTACTACCAATAGAAAATTTGTAAAAGAATTTTGCGAGTTTATGATTTCAAATAAAATTAATATGCTCTGGTCTTGCGAGGGTAGAATAGATAATGTAGATGAAGAAATTTTATTATTAATGAAAAAAGCAGGGTGTTATTTAATATTTTTTGGAGTGGAAGTTGGAAGCCAAAAAAAAATGGATTATTTTCAAAAAAATATTGACATGAAACAAATAATAAATTTTTTTAAATTTTGTAAAAAAATAAAAATAAAAACTCTCGCTTCGTTTGTATTAGCATTACCAGACGATACAAAAGAAGACATTTTAAGAACAATCAATTTCTCAAAAAGAATAGGTGCAGATTATGCTTCATTTAATCTCTATGTTCCAAGATATGGTTCAATTTTAAGAGAGATTCTAATAAAGAACAAAAAACTAAAAAAAGATAATAAGTTTGATTCTTCAACTGAATTTAATAATTTCACAAACCTTTCTGATGAAGAAATACAAAAATTACACAAGTATGCTATTTTTAGCTTTTACCTTAGACCGACGTACCTTATTAAAAAGTTAATAGAAATAAAAACAATCTCCCAATTTAATAACCATTTTTTAAATGGATTTAAATTATTTAAAAATATTTTAGAATGAAATATCTTTTGATTAACACACCCGAAACTGAAAATATATTTGGGAAATCTAAAATAAGTGTGGCTCTTCCAATGAATCCTCCGGTCTCTCTTGCTAGCTTAGGAGCAGTTTTATTAGAAGAAAAACAAAATGTTAGGATATTAGATTTAAGGATATCTAAATATCCAATTAAAGATTTAAACAACACAATAAAAGAATTTTGTCCAAATTATGTTGGATTAACTTTTACAACTCCTTTATTTAATGAGGCAAATAGGATAGTTTCACACATAAAAAAAAGAGACAAAAAAATAAAAATAATTGCGGGAGGTGCTCATGTATCTGCTCTTCCCTATGAATCCATGAAAAATTCGGAATTTGACATAGTAGTTGTTGGGGAAGGGGAGGAGACAATAAGAGAGATAGCACAAAATAAAAAATTAAGCAAAATAAAGGGGATTTTACATAGAGACAACGGAGAAATAAAGATAAACAAACCAAGAGAATTAATGAAGGATATTGATAATCTTCCTTTTCCTGCATGGCATTTATTTGATTTGTCTAAATATAAAACACCTCGTTTATCTTGCAAAAATAATCCTGTTGGGCCATTAGAAACAAGTCGGGGATGTGTTTATGGTTGTGTTTATTGTAGTAAATGCATTTTTAAAAAAAGATTTAGAACAAAATCAGTTTGTCGTGTTATTAAGGAAATAGAATATATGCTAAAATCAGGATTTAAAGAAATTCATATAGTGGACGACATGTTTTCTACTGATTTACAAAGGGCAAAAGATATTTGTGATGAAATAATTAAAAGAAAATTAAAATTTACTTGGTCCTTAATTAATGGAATAAGGATTGACAGAATTGATGAAGAGCTTTTAAGAAAGCTAAAAAAAGCAGGATGTTATAGAATTGCTTTTGGAGTAGAATCAGGCGATGAGGAGATTTTAAAGATAATCAATAAAGGAATAACCATCTCTCAAATTAAAAGAGCATTTAATTTAGCAAATAAAGTTGGGATTGAGACAGTAGCATTTTGCATGCTGGGACTTCCAGAAGAAACTATACAATCTATGCAAAAGACAATAGATCTGATGAAAGAAATAAAACCAACTATTTCCAAAACAAGTATTCTTTTACCCCTCCCCGGAACTCCTTTGTTTGAGCTGTGGGACAAAAAAGGGATAATTCTAACAAAGAATTGGGAAGATTACTCCTTTCACGCATCTAAGAGAGTTTACAAACATCCTAACTTAACAGAGACAGAAATATTTGATTACTATAAGAAATTTTGGAGAGAATTGTTGCTTTCTCCGGAATTTTTATTTAGAAGGTTAATTAGAGATATAAAAGAAGGAGAGCTTTTTTGGGATATTTACTATTTTCTAAAGACTCTCAAATTTGGTTGGTAAAAACATTCGAATATGTAAAACAAGGAAAAACAAAACAAGACTGGCAAAAAATAAAAAAATATTTTGATAATTATAGAATTGTTGATTAAATAGATTTAAAAAATATGTATTTTAATATAAATTATTAAAAATAAAATGGCAAAAGTTTTACTAATACAACCCCATGACGATAGAAGAACTTGCAAAGAAAGTAAAGATCCTTGGACGCCTTTAAGTTTAGTATATATAGGAACAGCAATAGAAGAAAGTCATTCTGTTAAGATATATGATCGAAATTTAAATTTATCTGATGGAGATTTATTTGATTATATTAATAATTATAATCCTAATATTATTGCATTTACAAGCGTGACTTCTACAATGTTATTGGATCTAATTTATATTGCGAAAAAATTAAAGTTAAAATTTCCTAAAATATTAATTGTTGTTGGAGGAATCCATGCCACTCTTGAACCAGAATCATTTTTAAATGAAGGCTATATAGATTATGTAGTTAGAGGGGAAGGAGATAGTGCTTTTCTAGATTTTTGTAATACTTTTGATAAAAATGTTAAAAAATTAAAAAACCTAAAAAATATTAATCTAAATCCATTAAGACCATATGTAAATATGGATGATTTGAAAATACCAAATTATAATTTATTAGACCTAAGAAAATATGAACATTTTTTTGTTAGTATAAGCAGGGGATGCCCTGGCAATTGTAATTTTTGTTATAGTACAAGACAATGGGGAATTAGTGGGCAACCTTTTGTTAGATCATTTAGTGTGGAAAAATCCACAGAATTATTTAAGAAAATAGTTGAAGAATATAATCGAAAAGTATTTTCAATTGTGGACGATAATTTTATTTCATTTAAAACAAAAGCCTTAAAGATTTGTAGATTTTTAGAAAAATACAATTTATATTTTTGGTGTTTTGCAAGAGTAGATTTTATTAATGATGAAATTTTAAGAGCGGTTAAAAGG
>Ga0209976_10000479_pt1 | contig 26596 bp, 29 predicted proteins | sample SumtaG_FD_182806 | JGI IMG/M metagenome (GOLD analysis project Ga0209976, IMG submission 182806) | Deep subsurface microbial communities from Indian Ocean to uncover new lineages of life (NeLLi) - Sumatra_00157 metaG (SPAdes) (version 2) | ecosystem: Environmental > Aquatic > Marine > Oceanic >...
TCTCGTCAAAAAGCACACTCTTATAGCATGGACGTACTCAATCGCGCAGCGGCCCGCATCCAACCACTCCTCGCGGGGGCCCACCAGGCGCAGTCCACACTGGCAGAGGAAGAGGGAACCGCAGCGCTCACTGTCGTCGGGCCGTCAGAGGCTGGAAGCAACCCCCAGCACCGCGCCCTGCTGCCCCAATAGGGCCGGCATCATGGCTGGGAGGGAGGCAGACTCCCGGCCCGGGACTTGGCAGTGTTCTACTCCTGGCAGATGCCAGATAAGGGGTTGCTGTACTCGGGGGTGCAGCCGCGCGATGCCACACAATCGGCGGGTTGCCTACCGTACGGGCCCATGCGGGGCTTCACCCCTGAGAGCAGCGACGTAGCTTAATTGGACGAGAGCACACGCCCTGGAAGCGTGGGGGTCTCGGTTCGAGTCCGAGGGTCGCTACCACGAGGGAGATCATGCTGTACGAGGGATTGGACCAGGAGGAGAGCTGCTTGACCTGCTACCGGCGATGGGTCATGCTCGGGGGCGAGAAAGAGCCGATCATCGATCTGCAGGACCCACGGGCTTCTGACCTGCCCGGCGAGCACGCCTGCGAAGAGTGCGGAGGCGGCTGGTAGCGTCCAGACGCCGACCCGGGACGGGAGCCCCATGAAATTGTTGAACCTGTTTCTATCCGCCATGCTGCTGTCCGGCCTGGTTGGCCTTGGCATGGCGACCTGCCAGGCCTCTGAGCACCCCCTCAAGGCCCCTGAGAACCGCTACACGCTCACCAGAGAAGACCCGAACCCCACCGCCCACATCGATCCACGCGTCGTCAGGGAGGCCTACGACATCGTCGTGGACCTCATGGACGAACACGGGTACGAGCGCCCTCCCAAGACCTGGCGCCCCACCATGCACGTCATCCTGGACCGCCAGGTGATCATCACCTCGCGGGAAGGTGGCAAGTCCCGCTGGTACGCCTTCTACCACACCACCCGTAGGTTCGATAAGAAGGGCCGCTTCGGCCTGACCGAGAAGATCACGATCCACCTCACCAAGGAGGAGGACTGCCTGATCCCCGAGCTGCTCATCCACGAGATCCTCCACAGCTTCCACGCCCGCCTCAAATTCGTCAACGACAGCTTCAAGGACATCGACCCCGAGGAGTTTGTCGACCATTTCTACACGGAGCGCGAGACGTTCCCGGAGTGCCCATAATGGAATACGTCATCCCAGTCGCAATCGGAGTCTTCCTGGGCCAATGGGCCTATGGGCTCTACAACAGCTGCACCGCAGTCGCTGTCAGGGCCTACCTGATCTGGCGCCTTGCCAGGAGTAAGCGCAAATGATCAACGACATCAAACTCTTCCTCGTCGGCTGGGCCATTCGGATCCAGTTCGCTACCCTCGACCGGCTGAACCACGCCATCAAGCGCTGGCTCAACGGCATCCTGATGAACGCTCTGGACGTCGAGGTCGGCAACACCGACTCCCAGGGCAACCCGGACATGCGCTGATGGCCTTCCTGGAACTCGTCCTGGCTTCCGCCGTGGGCTTCCTCATTGGGTACGGACTCCTGTGCGTTGCGGTCCTCATCCTGTGTCGGATCCATAAGGGGTGCCGCTGATGCCCACCTACGTTCTCTTCTGCACCGAGTGCAACCTGCCCCTGAAGGGCGAGGTCACCTGTTCCATGCAGGACCGGGATGAGCTGCACTGCACCAACTGTGGCTGCTTCGGCTCCCTGATCAACGACTACGACCGTATGGACTCCACCAGCTTCCAGCTGAACGGCACGGGCTGGCCCGGCAAGGACGGCCGTCTGGCCTCCAAGATCATGAAGGAAGGCGTATGAAGGACGTCATAGCAGAGGTCGCCGCCTGCCCCCGCTGTGGGAAGGACATGTACGTCCGCCGCTGGAAGGAGAACGAGACCCTCTCCGGCTCCCAGAGGGACTGCTCCGACAAGGGGGGCTGCGGCTACAACTCCAGCTGGGTCCAGGACAACCTGCGCGGCACCCTCAGCGGTGTCTCGGTGATGCGGTCCAATAAGATCATGCACAGCGTCAAGGAGATTGTCGTCAATGGCCCGGAGACAGTGAATTGAGGATGGGCCCGGCAGAAGCTCTCTCCCGAGAGAAGAAGAAGAAGAAGGCCGACTGGTACCTGGAGAAGGAGAACCTCTACGCCTTCGCTGAGGAGGTCTGCGGGTACGACCTGCTGCTACCGGAGTTTCACGGACCTATTTGCGAGTGGCTCTCCGACGTCCACAACGACCAGTTCGTGTTCTGGACGGCGGCACGCGGTCACTATAAGACCACCCTCCAGAAGGCGGACCTCGTCCAGGACATCCTGCGCAACCCGGAGGACACGCACCTCTGGGTCCATGCTGTGCTCTCCGAGGCCGTGAAGGCCTGCAAGGAAACGGCCTGGCACTTCCAGTACAACGACAAGATCAAGGAGTACTGGCCGGAGCACTGTGCCCCCCTCTCCCAGAAGACCTTCTTCAAGTCCTCCAAGGAGGGCACGGCCCAGTTCATGCTGTTCTCGCAGCAGGGCCGGAAGAACCCCCAGCCTACGATGCTGGCCTGCGGCATGGGCAAGGAGATCACCGGCGCCCACATCAGCGGCACCGTCCGAATGGACGACATCATCGGCAAGGAGACCATCGCCGAGACCGGCGGGCTCCGCAAAGTCGCCGACTACTGGTCGCACACCATCATTCCCGTCATGAACCCGGGCTGCAAGGCCATCAACACGGGCACACGGTGGGATGCAGCCGACATCTACGGCCGCTGGATCAATTCCGATGACTGGAAGACCCTCGTACGCGCCGTTTTCGAGACAGATGGCGTCCCAGATTGGAAGGGAACGAACGTCGGAGTGCTCTCCAGCAAGGAGCTAGCGGTCCGTCGACGCGAGATGGGGCCCATGTTCGGGCCGCAAATGATGAACGATCCGGCCCCAGTTGAGGAGCGGATCTGGAACCAGTCTGAGTGCGAACACCCGATGCTGAGCCAGCCGCAGATGCGCTCAGGCCCGGGCAAAATTATTCTGCTGGGAGACCCTGCCCCCCTCAACCTCGGCTCGCCGACATTCAAGAAGGAGATGGAGCGTGGAGATCTCAGCAAAGATTATTGGGCCTGGTGCGTTGTGCGCCTACGCCGAAATGGCAATCGCGCAGAGATCATCCTACTGGATGGAACTTACTCTCGTCTATGGGACGAGGACGCAGGTTTCGATGAAGGTGTTCGCCTGGCTACGAAATGGGGCGCTACTCACGCCGGCATCGAATCCGCGGGCGGACTTGGGGGATCTTACAAGGCGGCTTGGAAGCGTGCCACGCAAAGGGGTGGTGCGAGAACACAGTGGCTTGATCTCAAATCGACCAAGAAGGCTGATGGTAAGAACTACCGTGTGGCCTCGCTGGCTTCCCGCGCGCGGCAAATAGAGTTTCTGGTGTGCGAGAGCGTGCCCCAGACCTTCTACTCCGAGTTCCTTGAGCAGGTCCGGCCGTACCGCAAGACTGCGCAGAGCAAGAACAACCTGCAGCACGACGACGTGGTGGACGTGGTGGGCTACTCCACCGACCCTGCCATCGATGAGGTGGCCCCCGCACCGTACCAGAACGATCACAACGACGACGACCTAAGCTTCCTGGAGGGAGAACAGTATGGCCCCGGAAACTACATCAGCTATTAACTACAGTGTGATCATCACGCTGCACGAGCGAGACCCGCTCGACTTGGCCATGACGTACAAGCAGCTGGTGAAGGCCATCGGCGCACGCACCGACGTCCAGATCATCTTCGGCTACGACTTCGAGCCGGGCGACTTCCAGCACGTCGAGGACCTGACCGAGAACATGGTCGAGGCTCTTCCCAACTGCAACTCCTTCTACTGGAACACGATCAAGCAGCGGCCTGACACGTTCAACCTGGACGGCCACTGCAACCCGGTCGGCATCAGCAACCAGTGCATGGACCGCGTGGAGGGCAAGAACACCGTGTGGCTGCAGAGCGACACGATGGTCAATCCGTTCTTCTTCCTCCGCATGGACAATCTGTGCGACGACGATGGCGTGCTGGAGACCGTGTGGTGCTCGCGCGTGATCGACCGCGACAGCTGCGCGGAGTTCTGCGGCGTCACCCGGCCGGCCCCCTTCATGTGGTGCTGCGCTCACGCGACGACCAGCGAACGTATGGACATGAACCTGCTCAAGGGCCTCGGGTTCGATGACAACGACTGGATGGCCCGCATGGCCCAGATGTACGGGTCCATCACCATCGACCTTGGGCATCTCGCCATTCACCAGACGCATGGCGAGGTGACCCACATCGGTCAGCTGGCTTCCGGCAAGGCCTACGACAAGGGCTCGGCCCCGGGCTGGAAGGCCTCGACCGAGTACATGCAGAAGAAGTGGGGCGGCATCCCCTTCGACCAGAAGACCTTGAAGTTCAAGGTCATGGACGTGAACGACTACATCCTGATGGAGTACGTGTCGCGGCTGGACGGCAAGTGAGTCGCAGGCAGCTCCCGGCCAAGCTCGCATCAGGCCGGCTGCGGAAGGCGGCGGAGCACTACGTCCGCGGCGGCTGCAAGGCTATCGGCCCCTCGCTGATCCATGCCGGCTACACGGCCTTCACGGCGAGTCAGCCCAGCAAGAACGGGTACACGCACGACCGTCTGGTGGAGGTAGCCTCCTGCCACAGCAAGGCCGGGGTCGAGACCGCCAAGCGGATGATGCCGAGAGCCCTGGCTGCCCTTGGTGAGCTGCTCTCGGACCCTGACGTCTCGGATCAGGTCCGCGGCATGACGGCCAAGGTTCTCCTGGACTTCGGGATGAAGGAGCGGGAGACCGAGAACGTCGCGGAGGTCGCGGTCGACGAGCAGGCCAAGTGGATGGCCCAGATCCGGTATTGGAAGCGCACCTTCTTCCGCCGCGGAATCATGTTGGGCGTACATCTTGGGCGGGGTCAGTTTCAGGATGGTGAGTGGAATCACTTCCAGGTCAGGGCTGAACGGCTCTTGAAGGAATTGAACTGGGCACTCGGCAAGGGTCCGAAGCCGCAATGGATGGTGATAGACGATGAGCATGAGACAGACGGGGTACTCGGATCTGAAGGTGATCTACGACAAGAACCGTACATCGACATTGAAGTTGTGGCGGACGAAGAAGCCGGCGGGTGAGGGAGACATCCTGCTCGCCAGAGGCCGACCTATTCCGGGTCAGGTTCAGCTCGTACTGTCTGATCTATGCAACCACAACTGCTCCTTCTGTGCATATCGTCTTGACGGGTACACTTCCGCGGAGAACTTCGCTGATGAGTCTGGAAACCGAAACCCCCGAAGGCAGATCCCTACGGAGAAGGCTCTCGAAATTGTGCAGGACTGCGCCGAGCTTGGGGTTCAAGGAGTGCAGTTTACTGGCGGTGGCGAACCTACTGTGCATCGTGATCATGTACGGATCATGGGCGCTGCGGTTGATGCTGGTCTTGCGGTCGCTCTGGTCACGAATGGTTGCCTACTGCGTCCGGGTTGGAAAGAGATCTTTCCTAGGTTCCGATGGCTCCGAGTGAGCATGGATGCTGGTGATGCAAAGACCTACGCCAAGATCCGCGAAGTCCCCGAGAGCAAGTACCTGCACATGCTCGGTAACCTTGAGTCCCTTGCAGAGGCGGGTGTACCTAATCTTGGGACGTCATTCATCGTTACCAAAGAGAATCATCACGGCATTGTCACGGCTGCGTGGGACGCCTACAACGCTGGAGCCAAGTACTTCCGAGTGGGAGCGTTCTACAATCCACTGATGCAGGACTACTACGGCCTCCAGCTCCGCACCAAGGTCGAGTCCAAGATTGCTCAGGCCAAGGTAGACCTCGGAGACTTCGTTCTCGACCAGTTCACCAAGCGGGTGGACTACATGGGCCGGAAGCCCGACCACCCCTTCTGCGGCTACCAGTACCTCAACGTCTACATCGGCGGGGACCTCGGCGTCTACCGCTGCTGCGAGTACGCGTACAACGACCACGGCAAGGTGGGCTCCCTGAAGGACCAGACCCTCCGTAAGTTCATGTACAACCACGAGGTGGACCAGAAGTACATCTGCTTCGACGCCACCAAGTGCGCGACCTGTCCCTTCCACACCAAGAACGAACTGCTTGAGTTCATGACCCGCAAGGACATTGACGACTTGCACCCGGAGTTCCCCTGATGGCACTATCCAAGAAAGACGCAGCAGAGCGACAGGGCGGCACGCCCTTCATCGGTCGCATCCCCCCGGGCAAGGAGCGCGGCGGCTGCAAGCCGCAGAATGTCCCCAACGTCCCGTCTCCCCCGAAGGGTAGCGACAAGAAGCTGCTGGAGTCGGCCCTCTCGGTAGCCGAGCACCTCGGTCACGGCCCCAAGCTCTGGTTCTATGACCCCGACTTCCACTGCGGACAGATCATGTGTGTGGCCTGCCGCAAGTTCGCGGGCTTCGCGAAGATCCCGGAGCCGGGTGACACCCCGATCCAGGGTGCCATCGTTACAGAGCCCTGCGGCGTCAACAGGAAGGACACCTGATGGGACAGTTTGAAGTCCAAGAGGCCAACAAGTGCAAGACGTCCCCCGAGGGGATGGTCAACACGCAGGCCGAGGCGCCCAAGACCTACAAGGTCAACCCGCGCGAGATCCTCATCCAGGTGCTGCACCGGCCGCAGGAGGCCATCCACTCCGGCCTGATCGATTCCAGCTACACCTGGGTCGACCACGGCTGCGGCTTCCAGCGGATCCAGGACCAGTTCAACGGCTGGATCCATGTGAGCCGCAACTGGCAGACCCGCCTCTTCATGGAGCGCAAGGAGTTCAAGTTCCTCCTCATCCTGGACGCCGACGAGGGCGTGCCGTGGTACGTGCCGTACGCCCTGGCCGAGTGGGACCTCCCCATCGTCTCGGGCATGGTCTGTGGCTTCACCGCGGAGAGGGGCATCTTCGCCTGTGTCGCGGTCAAGGGGCCGGACGGCAAGGCCAGGTTCCCCAACGTCCGAGGGACCAAGACGGTGCCTCTGAAGGGCATCCAGGAGGTCCACAACGCAGGGACCGGGGCCCTGATGGTGCGCCGGGACGTGCTGGAGGCCATGTGGGGGCGCTACGACAAGGACAAAAGCTTCGGTCAGCCCTTCGGGATCCCCCAAAAGGAGCAGGAGCAGGCCGCTCTCCAGGGTGCCATGCCCCGGGGCGAGGACATCTGCTTCACCGACAGGGCCAGGGCCCTCGGATTCAAGTCGTATGTGGACTGGAGCTGCAAAATCCAGCACTTCAAGAACTTTAATCTTGAGTGGCCGGCCGACTGCATCGTGGATATCGACCCCAAGCGCTGGGCGAAGATGGTTTGGCCCAAGAAATAGCTGGGTAGCACAGGGGCGGGAGCGGAAATTCGTCTAAAATGCACGCTATTGTAGTATGCACGAAGACATCGTCTACGACGCCGAGGGCCGCGCCCGCTTCATCATGAATGTAGTCCGGGCTGCCGAGCTGGCCCGAGACGACTTCCTCCCTCGCTGGCGGGAGAGCTGGGCCAACTACCTCGTCCTGCCCAACCACGAGCAGGACAGGTACGGGCGCACCGACAACCCCCTTGCCAGGAACCTCGGCATCGGTCAATCCACTGGCCAGCGCTTCGGTCGGGCCGTCCTGAAGGACCCTGAGTCCCATCAGATCGTGGAATCCCTCCTGGCTGAGACTATGACTCAGCTGTTCCCCGATGACGGCTTCGTCCGTGCCCGTCCCACGGGTGGTGAGGATGTAGAGTTGGCTGAGGGCGCCAACGTGATCATCGAGCAGACCCTCGGCTCCCCCCGACACAAGCGCATCACCTACCAGTGGGTCAAGGACGCCTTCATCACCGGCACCGGGGTGATCTTCGGCGACTGGGAGTTCGAGATGGACTTCGAGATCGTCCGTACCATCTCCGAAGTCTCCGGCTTCACCATCTCCGACTTCACCAGGGCCCTCACCGTCATCAAGGACAACGTCCGCTTGGACAACGTCGACCTCTCCGACTTCTATCCGGTTCCCGGGGCCGACAACTTCGATGACCTGAAGGGCGCCGTCCGACGCGTCGAGCTGGACGGCCGTGAGCTGATCCGGCAAGCCGAGGATGCCGACGAGGCTGACGGCTGGGACCTCCCCGTCCTGCAGGATGCGGTCGAGGCCGGCTTCAGCGGCAGCTCCGAGGAGTCCCCCGAGGACTTCAAGTGGTACATGAACGAGGACATTGACGACGAGCCCATGGCGGACTTCAAGCCGCTCATCGGCTTCGAGTATTGGGGCGAGGCCCCGTGGGCCGGCGACGACGAGGACCCCATCGAGGATGGCAGCAGGCGGAGACGCGTGCTCATCATCAACGGGATGGAGGTCCGTCACCAGGACTGGCCGCTCAAGAGGGCCCGCCTCCCCTTCTTCGACATCACCATCAACCCCATGACGGGCCGCCTGTACGGGCTGAGCCCTCTGGAGGTCATCCGCTTCGACCAGGACTTCGCCGACGTGCTGAAGCAGATGCTGGCCGTCGCCGTGGTGAAGTCAGTCAACCCGCCCCACATCGCCAACGTCCACCAGGGCGTCAACATGGCGAAGCTGAAGGCCTTCCGGGGCGACGTGCCCATCACCGTAGAGGGTGACGTCCGCACGGCCATCGCTCAGGTGCCTTACCTGCCGCCCATCCAGCAGGCGCAGGACGTCTACCAGAACATGATCACCCCACAGATGCAGAAGGGTGCCGGAGCCAAGGGTGTGGTCCAGGGCGACTCCCTCGGGTCCAAGCGCTTCTCCGCCTCCGAGGCTCAGACGCAGTCCCGGGGCCAGTTCGCGCGGCCCAACATGATCGCCCAGCTGATCGAGGGCTCCAGCCTGCCGCCCCTCGGCGCCTTCATCATGGACCAGAACGCTCTCAACGTGGAGACCAACGAGTCTCTGAGAGTGATGTACGGTGAGGACTTCCCCACCACGCTGCAGGCCATGCAGTCCAAGTTCGACATCAGATTCCTCGGCGCCCGTCGGGAGCACGACAAGCTCTCGAAGGCTGCGGCCATGGAGCGCTTCCTCTCAGTGGTTGCCCAGGTCCCCGAGATCAGGGCTCAGGTGCCGTGGAAGGAATTCATCAAGCTGTACACCAAGGCCATCGACCTGCCCGAGCTGGTTGCACTGATCGGACGCAGCGACGTCCTGAAGGAGAACGTCGGGCTGCAGAAGGTGCTGGCCGAGTTCCAGGACGGCGGAAGGCAGGGCGTCAGTGACCCGGCCGGGGCCGCATCTAACGCTGAACTTGAGGGAGGTACGATACAGTGAACGTAGCCCGGGAATTCAGGGAGTACTTCGACGGAACCAGAGACCTCAAGATAGAGGCCGACCGTATCATAGCCGAGAAGGAGATCCGCAGGGAACTGACAGAGTCACGGGAAGGGCTATTCGCCTTCGCCAATTCGGGAGAGTACGTTCGCTTTCGTAACGAACTCGACCTAATGGCGAGGTCTGTTCTCCCCTCAGAAGAGGCTGGCTTGGACGCTGCCGGTGCATTTTGGTACCGGAAGGGCCTTGAGCAAGCGATTCACACGCTAGACCAGTTTATGGCCGTAGCGAACGAGGACACCGAAGATGAAGGACGAGATCACAGTTAACGACGACGACGCCCTCGATGGCGTGGAAGGTCTGAGTGACGACGCACTCGACAAACTGATCGGCGACATGCCGAAGACCGAGGACGATGACGAGTGGGACGCCCACGATGTCAACCTCGAAGGTGACGACGAGGGCGAAGAGGACGACAGCGACGACGACGACGGGGAAGACAAAGATGAGTCCGAGGACGACCTCGAAGAGGATGAGGACGATACATCGTCCGGCAAGTCGTCCGAGGGGGACGACGAGGAGTCTGTAGACTCCGACGAGTCCGATGATGACGATGACTCCGAGACCATCGACAGCCTGAGCGCCAGGCTGGAGCTGATGGAGGCGGAGAGAGACGCCATGACTGCCGCCATGGAACGAGAGCGACTGCTCTCCGACCGGAACGCGGGCAAGCTTGGCGCCCTGATGCAAAAGATCGAAGCCGGTCAGAACCGCAAGGCTGCTGACGGTGATGAGTTCGAGGATGACGGCCAGTCTGACAAGACGACCGGCAAAGACAGAGATACCGCAGGAGAGAAGGCACTCAGCGAGATACGCACTGAAAAGGTTGAACGTGCAATCAACCATGCAGCCCAGGACTTCTACCGCGACAACGTGGAGTTCTTTGAGGCTCTGGAGAAGCACGGCGGAGCGGACGTCAACCAGGAATTTCAGGCCGATCTAATCAAGCGAGTGGCCAAGGCGAATGCGGAGCTTGGTGACGACATCAAGCAGATGAGCCCCAAGATGGCATCCAAGGTGGCCCGCGCGGTCATCAAGGGAGCCTTCGCGGACAAGCGTGTGGAGCTGCTGCGGGACCTCGGTAAGGAGGCCGCCAAGGCAGAGAAGAAGTCCACCGACAAGATCCGGGCTCGAAAGAAAGGTGCGGCAGGAGTCCGCACGAAGAAGACTGCGAAGACTCGCAGTTCATCGAAACCCAAAGCTCTGTCGCAGATGACAGATGCTGAACTGGATGTTGAGTTCAAAAAGGCTCAGCAGGCGGAGGAAGATTAGCCTCCGCTATAGGAACCAATCATGGCCGTTACCTCCACCAGTCCCGCTGACGTAATTCTCGAAAAGTTGCGTCGGCAGTTCGTTCCGTTCCTTCGGAATGAGCTACACTTCGCTGACTACGCCACCGATGGCGCTCAGCCGAAGAGCGCAGGCTCCAAGAGCATGCGTTGGGTGCTGTTCACCAAGATCACGCAGGACGAAACGAATGGCCTTACCGAAGGCTCCGCTTCCGACGGCGAAATCTCCTCGCTGGCCGTCAGCACGGTCACCACGACCGTCGCCGAGTACGGTGCGTGGGTGAAGATCACCTCCCTGGCCGACCTGGCCTCCACCCCCGAGACGCTGGCCGAATACGCCAAGGGCCTCGGTGAGCATGCTGCTCGAACCCTCGACTCGTTGCTTCGCGACGTGGCCGATGGGACCACCACGACCCTGAACGCGCAGGATGTCGCGACCGGTACCGGAACGCTCGCAGCGACCGACACCGCCATCGCCCAGGACATCGCCGTGATCTCGGGTCGCTTCAACCAGAACGACTGCAAGGGTTTCGCCAATCTCGGCGGGATGTACGTGGTCATCGTCCATGGCAAGGTTGAGCAGGACATCGTCACCGACGTGACGACCGGTCAGCTCTCCTGGTCGGACGTCAACAAGTTCGTGCCTGGCCTCGACGGTCAGAAGAAGATCATCCAGGGCAGCCCTGGAGCGATCTACGGGACCATGGTCCTGCGCTCGAACAACATCGCCACGGCAACCGTGTCCACGTCCATCACGCACTATGAGAATATTGCGATGGCGGACCATGGTCTCGGTCGAAGCTCCTTCGAGGGTATGACTCCGAAGGGTGCCAAGGCGAAGGGCCCCGCGCTCCTGAGTGCGAAGTCCGACGGTCGAGACACCAGCAACCCGCTGCGGATGTTCTCGACTCTTGGTTGGAAGTTCAACTCCGCACAGGCGATCCTCGATGTGAATCGACTGATCCTGTACCGCTCGGCCATCTAGTTGGCCCTGCGTGAGGTTTAGCTCCCTCCCCGGTGGGGTGTCGGCCAGGCGTATGCTACCGTAGGTCGGCACCCCTTTTTTCTGGAGACAAAGACAATGGCACTGAGCACAGCAGAGAAACGCCTGATCAAGGCGATTCAGGGCGGCAAGGGTGAGAAGGCCAACCTCAAGGGCAAGACAGCTGCCGTGAGGAAAGCATTCGCCAGAGCCAAGCTGAAGAAGGCTGCGAAGAAGAGTCCGAGGGCGGACGTACGCGACCAAGAGAAAGAGCTTGAGAAGGACATCGGCAAGACCCGATAACTGCCTGGGAGGGCCAACATGAGCAAGAGGATAGGACCAGGCTTTGTCCAGATCCCCACGAACCTACTGGGCCAGTCGCTCAGCGAGTTCGCGATCATGCGCGCTATGCAAGCGTGCAACCCGGACATCCACTTTGACGTGGGGTCCAACCTGAACTTCTGGCACCCCTACCTGGGTGGCAAGCAGGGGGTCTGGTTCCGCGAGAGGCACCTGGGCACGATGGACCGCGGCACGATCCCGATGGTCCCGCTCTGGAGCACGAAGCGTGAGGGCTGCCGGGTACACGCTCGCGACCTGTCCTACGCAGAGATGACCGACAAGTTCACGCTGGCCGAAGTGGCCTACAACGTGGACGGGACGAAGACGCAGACGGGCTGGTACTTTCTGCAGAGGGATGTACGGGACCGGCTGCTGTGGGTTGGCTGGCACCACACGCTGCGGACGATCTGCGGCAGGGGTGTCCCCGGCCTGAACGAGAGGAATATGTCGAAGCATCTCGGCATGCCGCTCAACCTGAAGAAGATGCCGGAAGAGTTGGAAGTCGCGGAGAACCGCACTCACGTATTCGACGGGAAGGGTAGGAGCGCAGACGTTGGGTAGCCCGAAGCCAAGATTACAGCAGGCTCGACTGGGTGTCGAGAAGTTCGGCCAGAACATTGCGGTCGGAACCTCCGACGAGACCGTGTGGGATGGGCAGGGAATCTTCCCGCATCTGGGCACCTGGGACCAAGGAGCCGCGCAGTGCTCCATCGCTGCGGCAGATGCCAGGGACACTGAAGGCGGACTCGGGTCGGAGCAGATCACAATCTACGGCCTCGACGCCGACGGGAACCTACAGCAGGAGCTAGTCACCCTCAGTGGCACGAACTCCGTAACGTCCTCGGGCGTCTACTCGTTTGTCCACAGAATGCACGTCGAGGACATGCAGTCCGAAGGATTCAACTCCAACAAGGGAACCATCACCCTCGCCCCGGTCGGTACAGGATTCGCCGCAGCGCTGATCCTGCCCCTGGTCGGCCAGACCCAGATGGCGGTCTACAAGATCCCGCGTGGCATGCAGGGCATAATGAAGAGCGTCTACGCGACCGGACAGGTGGGAGCCGCGCAAACATTCAACGTACACGTCTGGTCCAGGGCTGCACTGGGCAAGGCCTGGAGAACTCGGTTCGGGATGCACTCCCAGGGAGCCATGGTCCAGTACCTCTTCACGGTGCCAGTGGTTTCGTTCCCCTCGGGAACCGTACTGGAACTCCAGGCATCCACATCGGTCGGCGGCGGAGCCGAGGTTGATGCCGGCTTCTCCCTGGACCTCTACAATAACTAAGGACCCACCATGTCGGTACCCAGCGCACTCACCCTCGAACAGATCAAGGACTCCATCCTCCGCTACCTGAAGCTTGAGGACGACACCACAGCCGATGCTGACGCTGCTTCTGCGCTGCGTGCTGGGCTGGTGCGCCTGTCGGCCTACCCGTTCAAGAGCCTGCGCGAGACCGCACTCATCACGGTGACCACCGACGCTGCCACGTTCACCCTGCCGTCCGACTACAACATGGCCTTCTCCCTGACTCGCGTCTCGACAGCGAGCGGCGACCCACTGCGCGGCCGGATCATCTACAAGTCCGAGGAGGACTTTGACTGGCTCCGCCCGCAGACCATCGCGGACTCCGGCACGCCTCAGCTCTACACCGTGCGAGCCACGGGTGCGGGGCCCACCGTCGGCGAGTTCGACTTCAAGCCTACCACCGAGTGGTTCAGCGTCAGCTCCCAGGTGCGGCTGCGGTACTACCGCCGGCTTGACACCATCGTGACCAGCTCCTCGACCTTCAGCATCCCGCCGGAGTTCACCGAGTGGCTGATCTGGAACGGCCGCAAGGAAGTGGCCTCGATCTGGAACACAGAGAAGTACCCGCTGGCACAGCAGGAGGCCAACCGGTCTCTCGCTGACCTCACCCGCCGCAACACCGTCGAGGACGAGCAGGACTGGTACTAATGCCCACCAAGTTCTCCTTCCCGCTGACCGCGGGCCACAACTCGAAGCGTGACCCCGGGCAGGTCGGCAACCAGCTGATCACCTCGCAGGGCTGCGAGTACAAGACCGGTGACCCCATCCTGATCCACAAGATCCCGGGCCGCAGTCTGGTCGGCTCCATCGCGACCGCGCCCAAGATCAAGGGCATGGTGTTCGCCACCTACGACGACGCCACTGCCTTCATCATCGCGGTAGCAGGCACCAAGCTGTACTACGGGGACATCTCCAACGGGGTCACCGCTACGTTCACCAACGCGGGCGCACCCCAGGACTTCAAGTCCTCGACCGTGAAGGTGTCGGCGGCACACTTCAACAACCGCTGGTTCGTTGTCACCGGAAACAACGATCCTGTGGTTGTGGAGTCGGACGCCACCGTGTTCACCCACGGCATGACCCCGCCCAGTGCTGACCGCATGACCATCACGGGAGTGACCGGCATTGGCACGGAGATCGTGTCCGGGTTCGTCACCAGCTCGGGCTCCTGGTTCGCTACGGCCAAGGCCGGGCAGCAGTTCGACCAGACCGCCGGCTACACGGGCATCACCCTGCAGGGCCTGGAGACCGCAGAGATCGAGTACGAGTTCACCTCGACCGCCTCCTTCACCGGGAAGAACGTCGAGCTGCAGTACATGTTCAACAACCGACAGAGGCAGCGCCAGAGCAGCGTGCCGCGTGACCTCTCGGACCAGCCGCAGGAGACCAAGCAGTGGTCCTGCAAGATGACGGTGGAAGTGTCCACCGACAACGGGAGCACGTTCAGCGAGAGCTTCGTGACCATCCGCGACAGGGCTGACGACAACATCAAGACGCTGCAGATCCCGGTCCTCGACGCCGTGGCCGTCAATCAGGTCCACGTCAAGGTCAGGTTCCAGTACCTGTCGGGTGCCGGTCGGGCGGGGCTGCGCCTGCACTCCATCAGCATGCACGGTGGGGGTGGCCAGACCACCTACACCAACACGCAGGGTGGCATCTACTACGCTGTCTCCGAGTACGACTCGCTGCGGAACATCGACTCCGCCATGTCGGACTGGAGCGTGGTCGCCAACGGCGAGTCCTACACGGGGGTGCAGTTGACGCTGCCGCCTTCGGCCAACTCCGCCAACGCGACCCACTTCAGGGTGTGGAAGACCACCAACCAGAACGCGCAGCTTGACGAGGCCGAGTTCGGCCTGGCCGGGCAGATCAAGGTGGGCGAGACCCTGTGGACCGACGTGTTCACCACGAAGACTCCGGCCGAGATCTCGCTCCCGCTCTACGAGTTCCTGATCCTGGACGAGTTCGGGGTCAAGAGCTACTACGACCTGAACGATGGTCCGCCCAATATGGACTTCATCGGCAACTTCAAGGGGGCCCTGTTTGGCCTCAAGGGGCGGAGCTACTACCAGGCCATCACCGGCCGACCGTTCCAGTGGCCCGCCATCTTCGCCATCGAGCGGTTCCCTTTCAAGGAGAACAGTCCCCTCTTCGTCGGACACCAGATTGGGGACACCCTCTGGCTGGGCGGCGAGGCCGGCTGTGTGCTCCTGGACCATCCCATCGAGACCAAGAACGGATCGATGCGGATCCCCGCACCCCGACGACTGGAAGGGGCGCCGGGTTGCGTTGGCTCCTATGCGGCCACCCCGTTCTCGATGAATGGCGAGAGCCTCATCGCATGGGTCAGCAACCATGGCGTAGTCGTCTCCAATATGGCCACCTTCGAGCGCGTGACCGAGGACATCGATTGGGAGAGTGACCTTTCGGAAGCAGATCTCACCTCCGCAGTCCTCTTTTGGCGCGAGAAGAATGAGCAGCTCGCCCTCCTGTACGACAGCACCGGAGACGGCGACAACGACAAGTACATGCTGATCCACATGGGCCGGGAGCACCGGACCCCGAAGGGTCAGCCCCTGATCACACTCGGCCACGCCGGCAAGCTGAACCACTGGGTCGGCGGTCGCGTCGGTGGCGTGTGGCGGGAGTACACGGGCGACTCTGGGGCCGGCGCGTCCGGCAACCAGATCTACCTGGAGGGTGGCAGTGACACGGGTGACGCCAGCCTCAGTCACGATGACACGACGCAGGACATTCCGTTCGACGCCCAGACCGGCCGGCTCTACTTCCCCAAGGACGTGGCCGTGCTGACGTCCAGGCTGTTCCACACGGTGCCCACGACCACGATCAGCCTGACAGTGGCCTACACCACGGGCCGCGACAAGGACACCGAGACGGCAGTGACCTCGCAGCAGCTACAGCAGATGAGCGACCAGGGCCGCTCCAAGTACATGAACGTCAACACCGGCAAGGCCGGCGAGTTTATGCAGTGGCGTCTACAGCACACGGGCCAGGCCAAGTTCTCCCTCGGACCCATCGACATGATGCTTGAGGGCCAGGACGATCCCGGGAGTTCGGACCAGTAATGTCTGACGGCAGGATCTACAAAGAGTCCGGCAGGGCGACGATGGATGAGATCATCCGCCTGCGGCGCAAGCTCGATGAGCTTCAGCGCGAGGTCACCATTGCGTCCAAGTACCAGGAGCTGTCCTCCTCGGTTGAGGATGGCACCAAGGGTGGGGGTGTGTCCACTGCCTCCGCCGACCTCCGCTACCTCAAACTGGCGGCGGACAACGACCCGCTCACCGGCAGCCTGGAGACGCTGGACATCGCAGCCACCGGCCAGGTCAGTATCTTCTCGGCAGCCTCCCCCGGCCTCCTGGTGGATAACACCTCCACCGACGTAGCGGTAACCATGCGGCAGTCGGGTGGCGGCACCGTCACGCTCACGTTCTCCATCTCCGTTACCGAAGTGACCAATGCTGCGAACACCCTGAACTGTTTCTTCGAGTCTGCAGGCGCCGACCTCAGCGGGCACGCCCACAGGACGCGACTGGCCGCGTGGTCTCCCGAGTCGGGGTTCTCCACGAACTCCTGGGTCCAGTCCACCGATGGTGACCGGCCCTGGTATGGCGACCCGGATGGATCTCACACCCCCAAGGGGCAGGAGTATGTGCTCTTGCGTTCCGGCGACAGCGGCGGAAACAAGCACATGATTAATGACCATGCCAGCTTCGACTGGAAGTTCGGCAACGTCAACGGCACGAAGTACAACTCCGCGTGGATCTGCATCTACCGCACCGGGGTGCCGATCACCACATCGGCTATCATGGTCGGTGGCGACGGCCACTACGGGGACTTCTATACCCCTCAGCGGGGTGGTGTCAGAGACATCACCGTCCGTGACGGGGACACCAACTTCTACTCCTCTCCGACCACTCCCTCGATCCCCGACCCCGGCATCCGCGCGTGGCACGGGATCCTGTTCTGGTACGACGCGGCAGATGACACCATCCGCACCTGGATGGACGGCACCGAATACAGCACACCGCAGCTGACGCAGGCTCTTGACATGGAGCCCGAGATGCTCTTCCGGTCTACCACCGGAGGCATCACGAACGCTGGCGGCGGCGAAGGCCTCGCGGCCATGTGCATCTACTCGTCCAACGAGACCGGGTCCCAGATCGTCCTATCCGAAATGCAGCAGGTCTACAACGGGCTGGCCGAGAAGTACATGGGGACCACATGGTCCATCGACATGGCCAGCGCTGCGGTCTCCGGCGACCTCCTCCAAGGGTTCGTTGAGAGCGTTGGAGTCTTCACGGTCGACAAGGCCGGCTGGACGCACATCGGTGGCGCCGATCCTCAGCAGGCCCTGGACGTAGAGGGCAGCGGAGACCTGACCGGTAGCCTCGACGTTGGCGGAGCCGGGACCTTCGGCAGCACGGTGACCATCGCTGGCGACCTCATGCTGATGCCCGGCAAGCTGTCGATCTCGCTCACCGAGGCCAGTGCCACGGCGCTATTCATCAGGACCCCCAACAGCTCCGGCGTAGTGGCCGCACACTTCGAGAGCTTCACGGGGCAGATCATTCAGATCATCCAGGAGGGTGGCCAGAACAAGTTTGAGTCCAATACCGAAATGGCCTTCATGAAGGACAGCACTGCCGACATCTCGTTCGGAGTCGGAGGCGGGGCCGTGGAGTTCGGGAACATCTCGGCTGGGTCATTCGACTTTGCCGTGGCTGGGTCCGCCAAGTTCAACGACACGATGCAGGTCGCAGGGTTCCTGACCGCACTGGACGGCATCGAGGTTAAGGAATCGGCCGGCAACGACGGGCTGATCGTGAAGGCTCTCACCGGTGGGTCTGCATCCCCGGTCGTCTACCTGGCTGATAATGCGTTCCTGGGCGCCGAGATCAAGTACCTCGACGGCTCGCTCATCTTCAAGAAGCGCACGTCTCCGCCTGCCTTCGGCATGTCGGTTGGCCTGCACACCGGCTCCAACACGCTGATCGGCATGAATGCCGGGATGGTGGGGATCGCCAACTCGACCCCCTCCTCCACCCTGGATGTCCTCGGCAACATGGAGATCGAGGGTGGCTACCTGGAGATGACGCGCATCACCACGCCGGGCTCGACGCCTTCGGCGGGTGCGGTGCAGCTGTTCCTCAACACGACCAGCGGCCTCGTGTCTGCGCTGAAGGATGACAACACGGTCGTCTCGCTGGAGAGCGCAGGCGGGGCAGACACTGACGCCATCCATGACAATATCGGGTCCGAGATCAGCGCCATCGCTGAGAAGACCACGGTCACCACGGGCGACCTCATCATCATCGAGGATAGCGAGTCCTCTAACGCGAAGAAGAAGGTGCAGCTCGGGAACCTGCCCACCGGCAGCGGCACCGACGCCAATGCCATCCACGACAACGTGGCCTCCGAGATCAGTGCGATCACCACGAAGACGACCCTGACCACCGGGGACTTCTTTATCCTGGAGGACAGCGAGGACACCAACGCGAAGAAGAAGTGTCTCTTCAGCCAGCTCGGTGGCGGCGGAGGCGGGACCACCAGGCTCGGGCCCTGGAACGTGGACCTGCCCCTGGATAGCCCGGCGACAGGCGACGACGACTTCAGCACGACCTCCCTCACTGCGGTCAACGCCTGGGTGGAGAATGACCCGTCCGGCAATCACACGTACACGGCTCAGTCCTGGGGGCTGCAGTCCGACGGTGCGGCGGCCAGCGACCTCCTGCTGTCGTACCTGACCATCGCCAAGCCGGCGGCCAGCACGACGTACACCATCGTCGGCAAGTTCAACATCATGAGTCAGGCTGGCTTCGGGGACAACGCCTGGCACGAGTTCGGCATCGGCATCATGGAAGACACTGGCGGTGGCATGGCCGGCGCCGGCATGGTCGGAGTGAGCGTGCGCTACGAGACGTTGCAGGCCCCCGACCGTGTCAGCATCCTGCCGCAGAACTGGACCGACTACGCCAACTTCCTGGCCAACCTCGGGAGCCCGGCCCTGGCCGGCAGCACGTCCGGCACCAACCCGGCAGACGCCTCGGTCGCCTTGCCCCTGTACCTCAGGGTCAGGAAGCTGGGCACGACGTACGGCATCGACTACAGCAACGACGGGAAGAGCTGGCGGCAGCTGTACTCCGGCGCGGCAGCGGCCGTGACATCGAACGACGACGAGGTCGGCTTCTGGAGTCGAACCAACGGAGTCCCCACAGACATCATCAGCTGCGAATGGTTCCGCGTCATCGACGGCACCGCAGCCTTCAACCAGCAGCCGACAGGCAAGCGACAGACCTACCTGGAGTAATCATGGCCTTCTTTAGAGACCTCACTGACGAGACCCGCGAGGCGCAGGACCCCACGTCCGTGGACTCGACTCTCTCGCCGGAAGCCCAGGGCTTCCAGCAGAACTCCCGCCGATTCGGCTCGGAGAACATCGCCAACCGGCTCGGCTCTGGCCTGGCCGGCGCCTTCGGAGGCAGCGGCGGGATCCCCGCGGGGCTGGCCTCCGCACGGGAGATCATCGAGCGTGGCCCGGTGGTCAACCAGGGCGAGGCCAACGCAGGCCGCGTGGACATCGAGCGTAACCGCCAGCTGGGTAAGCAGAGCCTGGCGCAGCAGACCGGTGCGGCTGGGCTGGCCGGATCCTCAGGTGCCTCCGCAGTGGGCGCCAGCCTGGAGCAGGCGGCCGTAGGGCAGCAGCAGGGACTCCGGCATAGGCTGGCCAACGAAGCCGCACAGCGGCAGCGTCAGGGCCTCACAGAGACCCTCTCGTCCGCGTTCCTGAACCCGCTCCTGTCCCTACACACCGGCCAGCAGCAGGCCAACATCGCCAACATCAGCAGGCCCAGTCAGCCTAGTGCCTTCGAGCGGACGCTCGGGGCCTCGCTGCAGGGTGGAGCATCCTTCGCTGAGTTCCTGAACAACCGGAACCAGCCCGATCCCAACCAAACCGGAGCCAGATAATGGGCAGATTCAGAGACGACATCAACCGTCTACTCGAACGTGAGGACGAGAGGTTCCGCGAGGAGCAGGGCGAGGCCGGCACGGCCACACAGGAGCAGATCGCTGCCACCTTCCGGGGTGAGGAACAGGGTGGAGGCAACGTCAACCGGCTGGCAGCCGGGCTGGGCGGGGCCATCCTGGAGTCGGACGCGATCCCCTCGGCACTGGCCCAAGGCACCCAGCTGCTGGAGCAGCGTGGCCGGCTGGACCCGGACGTGGAGGCCAAGATCCGCGCCGACAACGCGGCCGACGAGGCCACCGGACTGTCCAACATCATGGCCTCCCTCAGAGGGAGCGGCCAGGGGCGTCGGGCCACCAACACCGGCACCCAGGCCATCCTCAACTCGGCCAAGCGTGGTGGAGCCACTCGGGCCGGCAGGCTGGACACGCAGCTGGACCTGGAGGCTCGCGACCGGCAGTCGGCAGACGTCGGCCCGGCCGGCGTCCTGGCACAGAGCTTCCTCAACCCGGCTCAGACCCTGATCACGTCCGACATACAGAAGCGCATCGCAGAAGCGAACAAACCCCGAGAGCAGTCCGGCTTTGAGCGTGCCCTCGGCTTTGCCATGGGCGTGGCCCCTGTGGTCAGCAGCCTCTCTGGCGCTAGCGGCGCCGGCAGCACCGATCCACTTGACTAACTGACAGCGGAGAGACACCATGCCCGAAGAGAGATTCACCGGCCTCGGAGCCCTTGAGGCCCTGGCTAAGAACGACCGGCCCAGCGCGACCTTCGCGGAGAGAGCATCCGAGGCGACCTTCGCCCCGTCTGAGGTCGCTGAGGAGGTCGATACGCCGCCCGGCGGAGGCAAGCCCGACATCGCCCTGCTCCTGGCAGGGATCTCGGACGCCTTCCAGGTCAACTTCATGGACAAGGAGGGAGGCCAGACCAAGGCCCTCCAGGCCACCCGGGACGCAGTCAAGCGTCTGGATCTGGAGCAGCAGCGCCTCAAGGCCCAGCGTGAAGAGGCCGCATCCGACCGAAGGGCCCGCAAGGAGGCTCTGAAGACCACCGAGGCAGGCCTCGGAGGCCGGCAGAAGGTCGGCATCGATGCAAAGGCTGAGGCTGATGAGCTGGAGTTCGACCGCAAGCTGGAGCTGCAGGAGCGTGCAGCCACGCTGGAGAAGTCGGTCAAGCTGGCCTCGATCCGCGGGGACGCCAAGGCACGCCGGGCCACCCGCCTGTTCGATGATATGCGAGACCTGACAGCCTTCGGCCTGGTGCTGCCCGAGGACCTGACAGACATGGACGCCATCGTGGGCGACCCCGAGAAGATGAACCGCTTCCTGGACGCCACTGCGGGGCCCCGCAATGCCCGCATCATGCAGGACATCGACAACAAGACTCGAGAGCGGTACGAGGAGGCATGGGCTGCGTCCGGTGCTTTCATCTCCGGCATCGTCGCCGGGGACTTCGGGCCCGACCCGCTGACCGGCAAGTTCGGCCCCATCGAGGGCACGTCCATGGCCGAGAAGGCCAAGCTCCACATCGGGACCACGGACCCTTCCCAGATCACCGACGAGGACATGAACGAGTTCGTGGAGCAGCAGATCGCCCAGGCCATGCACGCGCAGCCTGAGTTTGCTCTGGCCATGCACTCCATGGACCCGCGGATGAAAGAGATGAAGACGGCCGACCTCCGCAATGAGATCGAGCGCGTCTACCTCAAGCAGGCCTCGGACCACTTCGCCACCATGCAGCTGGCGGGTGCCCTGGCCAAGGAAGAGCAGGATCGCAAGCGTGGTCGACTCCTCGACTTCGTCGTCAAGGCAGCCATGGCTGGTGGCCTGAGTCCGTCCGTCCGATAGCAATGACAATGGCCGCATCCCTCGGGAGCCTCCATGGCAAACAGATTCTTCAGAACACCGCAGGTCATCTCCTCGCAAGGGGCAGGCCGGGCCGCACAGGCAGAGGAGAAGCGCAACCGCTTCTTCACCGCTCAGCGCCAGGCCTTCTTCAACGACGTCTCTCTCCCAGACGCAGACCTCCGGCTTGACCCAGACGCACCGGGCGGCATCGGCTTCTTCGAGAAGCTCGGTGGAGCCGGGGTCAACATCCTCGACATCCTCCAGCGTGGTAACTTCGCCGCGGCTGGCATCGCTGAGGAGCTGTTCGTCAACAAGGCGGGGCCCCTCGAAGCTCTCGGCAGGGCTGGATCCGAAATTTTCTCTGGGATTGGGAACATCCGCGGCCAGAAGGACACCTTCGTGGATGTCCTCGACGGCATCGGCCTGATTGACGACACCGAGCTGCGGGATGTCATCGGGTCAGTAGACGACATCCCTCTACTGGGTGGCGTGGCTGGCTCCTTCAACCTTCGGGGCACCGTGGGCCTGGCCCTCGACATCGCCCTCGACCCCCTGACCTACCTCTCCGGAGGCGGCGCTGCGCTCGCCCGGGCCCCCAAGGCCTTCAAGGCCCTGGCCCGCCCGGGTGCCGTCAAGACGGTGCTCCAGGTGGACGACGCCGCCCGTGCCTTCACCAAGGCAGGCACCCGCAACATCGCCGAGCGGAACGCTGCGGAGATGGCCGGTAAGGCTGGCATCCGGGACCTCGACAAGGAGATCGCCAAGGAGGTCTTCGATGAGGCAGACCGTCTGGCCATCGACGGTGTCCAGGACCAGCTGGCCGTCAGCCTCTCCGCTGAGGGCATCAAGCTGGGCAGCGCTGCTCGCATCGCTGGGAAGCTGGTGCCAGCTGTGGCCAACACCGAAGCAGGCGCAGCCAAGGCGGCCCGGTCCCTGCTCAACACGCTCCCCAAGCAGACCGCATCCAAGCTGCGGAAGGTCTTGAGCCTGGAAGAGAAGGCCGGGGTCTCCGAGATCGGTGCCTCCCTGGCAGCCCGTGTCCGGCAGGCCTCGCGTGAGCTGACCATCCCTGACCTGGCGGACGGCAACAAGCTGCTGCCCCTGGTCGAGGACCTCACCCTGCGCAAGAGCACGCTGGCTGTGGTCGAGCAGGCCAAGCACACCCCGGGCCTGATGCGAGACATCGCCCCGCTCCGCTGGAACATCCCCTTCACCGACGTAGGGTTCAACATCGGCCCCGCCGGCAAGACGTTCACCTCTATGGTGGTCGACTCCGGCGTGAGTAAGGCCACCATCCGGGCCATGAACAAGCGGCTCCCCCAGGGTGCCATCAACGCCGGCCTGGCGACGGGCAAGGCCATGCAGCCTGCCTTCGAGCTGATGGGCCGGGTGTTCAACCGCGACTGGGCGGCCCGCAAGTTCGCTGGCTACCGCATGTTGAAGCAGGCCCACATCGATGGGGTCTCCGCTGCGGTCGGCAAGAATGCAAAGCAGATCCAAGAGGGTCCGCTCGGCGAGTGGTACACCGCTGTCTGGAAGGCCAACAAAGGCCGCAAGGGCCGCAAGGTACGCGAGGCTACGTGGGAGAAGTTCGCCACGGCCATCGACACCGGCGACATGAAGCTCCTGCCAGAGGGGAGCAGGGCTGCAGCCGTAGACTTCGTCACCCGCACCAGGCAGGCGGTCCTCTCCGACCTCAAGCACAAGCTCATCCGCCCCAACAGGGTGCGGGCCAACTACTTCCCGCACTTCATGGATGCCGGGCACGACCTCGTGCAGAGCCTCCGGGCCTCCCGCCCGGGTGTGCGCCACGGCACGCAGGCCACCATCGGCCGGCACGCTGAGGCCCGCGGGTTCCAGAGCGTTGCGGACATCAGGGCTGCTGAGAGGGTGACCGGCATCGACGCGAAGCTGGACCTCGACCCGCTGCGGGCCCTGTCCCGCCGCACCGACAACAGCATCGAGGGGGCCATGGCCTCCGAGTTCTACGAGAGCGTGGGGCACGGGTTCGGGCGCAAGCCTGTCATCGTGAGCCCCCAGGCTGTCTTCGAGCTGACCCGACAGCTGACTCCCCTGGCCTCGAAGGCCGGCATGGTCGCGGAGCGTCTCGCCCGCAACCTGAAGCTGAAGCCCAGCCCTCAGGTGCTGGCCAAGATGCTCGACAAGTATGGCGCCGACTCGGTCGCCGACTACCTGCGGCTGCGCCTGATCGAGGCCCCGCCCCGGTCGCCCCGTGCCGCCACCAAGTGGATGATCGACAACGAGCCCTTCCTTGAGGCTCTACCTCGCATCTCCGCCGACGTAATGGAGCCCCTCGGCAAGGACGGCCTTCCGTTCGTGACGATCCCGGTGGGCTTCCGCGAGCTGAAGCACGTCCAGGTACCAGACGGTATCGCCAAGGATCTGGAGCGCATGGCGTCCAGCATCGTCCACACTGAGGACATGGGCGTGCTGCTCCGCGGGTACGACAACTTCCAGAACTCGGTCAAGAAGCACCTGACCGCCATGTTCCCGGCCTTCCACTTCCGCAACGCCTACTCCAACGTGGCCCAGCTGTTCGTGGACATCGGAGTCGGAGCCCTCAACCCTGTAGTCCACACCCGGGCTGCAGTGCTGGCGGCTATCACCGTAGACGACACCGGCCGAGTCTTGACCGGTGTCAGTCGACGGTTCCAGCCGGCCGACCTCGCCAAGACGGCATGGAAGGACCCGGCAGGCAACAAGGTCTCGATGGGCCAGGCAGCCCGTGAGCTGGTGGCCAACGACATCGTCAAGGATCAGAAGGCCATCCTGGAGGGCGTAGGCAAGGGCATCAAGGCCGATCTCCCCGTCGAGGGCATGACGCACTGGCAGAAGATCCGTGGCTTCTGGGGCCGCGCAGGCCGTGCTACGGGCGGCTTCGTGGAGAACGAGGCCCGCATCGTAGGGTACATGCAGCTGCGGCGCCGGGGCCTCACCCCCCGCCAGGCCACAGAGCGCATCAACCAGATGCTTTTCGATTACCAGGCGCTTTCGTTGGAAGAGAGAACCTACCTCAAAAGAGGCATCCCCTTCTACGTGTGGACCAAGAAGAACGTCGCCCAGCAGGCGCGTGCCATCCGCAACCAGCCTGGCAGAGTCGTGAACATGACCAAGCCCTTCGGCAATGAGGACCCGGACGTGAACCCGGTGCTCGCACAGTGGCAGCAGGGCCAGCTGAAGATCCAGCTTGACCGCGACGGCAAGCATGTCCGCATGCTGACCGGGATCGATCTGCCCATCCACAACGTGGACCGCATCCTCCCCATCGGCAAGTTGTCCAGGGGACAGTTCAGCGCGGCCTTCCAGAGCGTGCTGTCGCAGATGACCCCGGCCATCAAGGTTCCCTTCGAGATCGGAGGCAACGTCGAGGCCTTCAGTGGGCGCAGCCTGGACAGGGCACGCTCCCCGGCCATCGGTGCGCTGCTCGACCCGGAGGGCAAGAGCGGCAGGGTCATCCCCCAGTCGGTGCGGGACTGGCTCGGGTACACGAAGACCCGGTTCCCCAACGGCAACATCTCGTACTCGTTCGACGGCAACAAGTTCCACCTCCTGTTCCGGTCCTGGCAGATCAGCCGGTACCTGTCCAGCTCCGACCGGTGGTTCAATGAGGCCACCAGCGGCAATAGCACCTTCGCTACGAACATGCTCACCCTGGCCACCAGTCTCAAGGTGACCGAGGTCAACATGGATGAGGCCCAGCTGCGGCAGTTCGGCTCCCGCACCCGCCGCATCCAGGACGAGCTGATCAAGAAGGGCCTACTCATCAGGCGGCATGACGCATTCCAACCAAAGAGCCTGGAGACCGGGAAGCCCCGGGCCAAGTTCGGTAGCAAGGGAGAGAGGATTCCATGAAGATTCAGAGCCCAATGGGGGACGTAGCACTCAACGTAAGATCAGGTGGTACGACCGGGAAAGTAGGTACGTTCGGCATGACCCGAGACCTCGGGACCAAGATGCACAATGGGGTGGACTATCGGTGCCACCAGGGCTGCCCGATCTTCGCCCCGCACAGCGGGCACGTCAAGGACGCTGGCTTTCAGTTCAACAGCAAGGGCCAGCGAGAGAACAAGGGCTACGGCCTGCGGGTCTACGTCCTGTCTACCTTCGGGTACGAGAGCGTGCTGGCGCACCTCTCGGCCGTGCTGGTGGCCCCTGGTGAGGACGTGGTCGCCGGACAGATGATCGGCTTCGCCGGCAGGACCGGCAACGTCAAGAACAACTGCCCCACGCACCTGCACTGGGGCCTACGCAAGGGGGCCGACTGGGTCGACCCCGAGGGCTGCATCAAATGAACGGCATCGAGAGAAAGCTCGGGGAGATCCTGGCCAACCAAGAGAACCACACCGGGTGGCTCAAGAACATCGACGGGAAGCTGGACGCTCACCTGGAAACCACCCACGCCGACCCGGTAGCGGTGCAGGCCAACACCCGCCTGCGGTGGATGGTCATTGG
>Ga0209976_10000480_pt1 | contig 26582 bp, 22 predicted proteins | sample SumtaG_FD_182806 | JGI IMG/M metagenome (GOLD analysis project Ga0209976, IMG submission 182806) | Deep subsurface microbial communities from Indian Ocean to uncover new lineages of life (NeLLi) - Sumatra_00157 metaG (SPAdes) (version 2) | ecosystem: Environmental > Aquatic > Marine > Oceanic >...
CAGTAGCATTATTTCCTAAAATTGTATTATTCGCGCTAATTTCTAAATAAATACCATCATCTCCATTGTTTGTAACATTATTCCCTGAAATTAAAGTAAAATTACTATATTTCAACATTATTCCATTGTCATTATTATCATTTGCATCATTATCCGTAATTGTGATATTGGCACATTTGTTTAAATAAATCCCAATACTATTGCTTGTGCAGTTATTATTAACTAACGTTCCATTATTAACATTAATTAACTTAATTCCTGCATCAGAACTTCCACTTCCAGATTTAAAGACTGTACAATTATTTATTACAAAATAATAAGAAGAATTTTCGATTATTATGCCACTACCCGAATCACCAGCATCAATCGTCATATTTTCAAGAGAATATGGATTCCCCCATGATCCATCTCCAGTAACCCATCCATAGTTAAATGCCTTAGACCAATTATCGCCTGTGATATGTATATGAGTAAAGTTATCCCAGAAATCCGAAGTAACCAGATTAATTTCGTCATATTCTGGTTTGCTGCTATCTGTATTGACTTTTTTGGACTCAATACTAGTATTAATCATATTGAATAGAATAATGGAAATTCCCAATGTGATTAATATTATCTTTCTTTTTGTTTTTAAATTCAATTTTAATCTAACTATTGTAATTAAAATCTTTCTTTTTACTATTGTAATTAAAATCTTGATATGTTTATTTATTTTATTAATAAAAAGAAGAATTTTTTTTGATAATCAATATTTAAACTTAGAACTTAAGGTGATTCCACTATTTTTTTAAAATTTGAATTAAATTTTTTTAATCGAGTTTATTGTTTGAAGCGAGGAGAGGTTAACTGATTTGTATTAGTGGCAATTTTAAATCTTTTAAACAAGGATTTAAATAAATTTAAATATTCAATCTTAACATTAAAGTAAAATTTCGGTTTAAAAAGACTCAATCTGAAATGGCAGACGTTATCCTTTATAGTGATATGGATATTTTTTTACTCGGTATGGCAACCGTTCTCTCAATAATTACTGCCATTCTATATTTTGAGTTGGCTAAGAGTAAGGAAAATCCGACTGAAAAATCTATAGTCAATGCGTATGCTTGGATGTTTGTTTTTTTCACGATAGGTTTAATTTTGGGATATACTAGCTTTTTTTATATAGAAACTAAGTATGTCGATCATATTCATCGTGGAAATTTTGATAATCTCTCATTAATTACCATGTGGTTATATAAAGGGGCAGCTATCTCTTACTTTGCGTCTTTTATATTTTATTTTTATAGATATGAAAAGATCCTTAATAAAAGAATACATCTTGGTCCATTCGCAGGTATATTATTTATCATATTGATTATTTTTCTGCCTTATGAATTGGCAATATATCAATTTCTTCCTATTTCGTTTACTATAATGTATATATATATGTTTCATACATTTTTTACGCTCATGAAAAGGTCTCAGAGGGAACTAAGGGCGGCCACATCCTTCATTATTATAGGAACCTGGTTTATGGGGGTGTTCATGGCCTATTACACCCCAGCGGCAATGCGATTAAGAGATACGCCAATTTTAATCTTTCCCGCTTTACTTATCTTTGGAACTTTTTTGTGCATGTCCCCGCCAGTATTCAAACCTGAGTTTTTCTCCCGAAATATTAAGTATTGGTATTTATTCAGCATTTTTTTAATAAGTATTAATGCGATTAATTTAATTTATTATGTTACTGTATCTGATTTGATTGAATTAATACTTGTTTCACTTGTGTTTCTCATTTTTTACGCTATTGAGTGTGTAATTTTTTTAAGATTCATAAAACGTGAAGAATCTCTTGGTGTCGAAGGAGATATTGGAGTTAGGGGAATATTCACTAAATCTGAAAAGATTACGGAAGAGGAAGTATCAATATCCAAGGAAAAGAAGATTTGCTTGGTTTGCAAGGGAAAAGTCTCAGGGTTCGAAACATTTCTCTGCCCGAATTGTGAGACATTTTATTGTCATAAATGCGCTCGCGCGTTAATTGATTTAGAGAACGCTTGCTGGGCATGTAATGCTCCAATCGATAAGTCAAAACCAATAAAACTTCCAGAGAAAGAGGAAAAGAAAGTAATAGTCGAAGAAAAGAATATTAGTAAGAAAGGCAATAAAAAGCAAGATAATAAACTTTAAACTGAATTTATATATATTGAATCAAATCATACAACATCTTACACTCATTATATTAACACTACTAATAATCTATTGTTAAAAATAAAACCTTTTTAAATAAGTATTCTATATGTAATTCAATATTTTTGAATCAAATTATTATCTACAGAAATGACGTGTTTTAAAACATGGAATATCGCTTTAAAATTATTTTAATAGGACCAGGTGCTGTAGGAAAGACTAGCATTCTCATGAGATATATACATAATAAATTCTCTAAATCATACAAAATGACCATTGGTGTTGATTTTTTAAACAAAGAAATTAATTTTGATGATACTAACGTTAAACTCACGATTTGGGATGTAGCTGGCCAAAAACGTTTCAGGTTCATGAGAAAGAATTTTTATAGTGGAGCCGCTGGGGCTTTACTAGTATTTGATTTAACAAGAGAGAATACCTTTCAGGAAGTCACAAGACGATGGTATCCTGAAATGACTCAATTCATAGATAAGGATGTGCCTTTTATATTAATCGGAAATAAAGTAGATCTGATTGAAGAAATAGGATCAGTTATAGATTCTGAGAATGCTAAAAAGTTTGCAGAAAGTAAAGGAAGTATTTATATCGAAACATCTGCTAAAACTGGACAAAATGTAGAGGACGCATTTATGGAATTAACTCGTAGAATCACCTTAGAATCTGGGCAAGCATAAAATTGAATTAAATATAATTAATCAATTTGCGTCTCAAGGTTTTGAATTTAGTAATAAAAACTTTAAAATCTAACTTATTGAGGAATAAAAATGGCAATTGATAATAATGAACTCGCTCAAAAATTTAAGACAATAGAATATTTTAATTAATATAAACATATGAAAGAAGATCAAATAAAAGAAATATTACTAGAATCAATTCATAAAAAGACTGGTTGGGGAAATCCTTTAAAACCATTTTGTGAATGCGAAGACCTCTACATCCAGAATATAACAGAAAATTCTGATGGAAAGCTGATAGTTGATTTTAGATACATATTTGATGAGGATGGATGGTCACAGTATGATAAAACGCATGTATTTGATGGACATGTTACAATCGATAATGTAAATGTTATTGAGTTAGAAATGGATAATATTCATGTGGGCGTGGCAGCTATTGTAAAGTACAATCCAAAAGAGATTTAATGAAAGAAAATGCTAATATTATAATTATGTAAGAATTGAAAAGAAGTGAATTTATATTGATGACTGTTCTTCTTTCAGCTGTATTATTTATACCTATACACAGAAAATTAGGTTCAAAAATAGGAATGTGAAATGGAATGATCTTAGGACTTGCTCTATGGATCGTCTCCTTATTCCCGCTAGTACGTTTAACCGATAATGAGTTCAGTCGAACGATGGCATTCGTTGTATTTTTTTCCATGGGTTTTGGATTAGAATCTAATTAAAAAATATTATATTATTTAGATATATTTGTTTTACCGTGAAAGATAGATTTCACGAATATAACCCCAACTATAAATATTTTTCAATATTTTCGAAATCAAAGCTATTTAATTAAAATTTAATTTCAAATAAAAACTGAAAAAAAAATGAGTGAAGAACCAAAAAGTCTTAAAAAAAAACTCTTATTTAGTCTCAGCGCCTTTCCAGATCAATTAACGTATCAGGCTTTTACTATATTAATATTTACATATTATTTTGCTGTAGTAGGGATTCCTATCTTTCAAATGTGGCTTGCCTTTGTAGCATGGGGTATTTGGAATGCTATCAATGATCCTTTGTTAGGAGCTTTATCAGATAGGACTAAGCATAAGGGAAAGTTGGGTAAGAGAAAATTTTATCTTGTGATTTCGGCTTTTCCTCTCTGTTTAATGATGGTATTACTATTTACAGTGCCCGCACAGATTGAATTTATCTACTTTGTGTTTATCATCTTCCTTTTTGAATTTGTATATACATTATTCGATGTAAATGTTAACGCAATTTTTCCAGAAATGTTTCCAAATGAAGAAGAAAGGGCATCGGTTAATATCTTCGCCAAAGGTTTTACTTTAGTGGCAGTGATTTTTGCGGCAATCTTACCAACACTTATAATATCTCCTTTAGTTCCTTTAACTAATTCTCCAGCTGAAGTTGCTCGGATTAAATCAATGTATATTATGGCAGGAATTGTATTGGCAGTAATTACAGCAGCTCTTACTTTACCTTTTCTATTATATGGAATTGATGAAAAAGAGGAACTTGAAGAGCAATTTGAAAAAAGACCTGCTTTTTTCGAATCCTTGAAAGTAACATTATCAAACAAAACTTTTATCAAATTTACAATCGGAAATATGATGATATGGTATTGCTTTTCGGTATTATTAACTGTTTTCCCCTTATATGCTGTGTTTGTACTAGGAATAGAACAGGAGTCATTTTTAGTTGGAATAATCCTAATGTTAGCGCTTTTGTCCTCTGCTCTTTTCATACCGGTTCAAAGAAAGATCGGTGCAAAGATAGGTATGAGAAACGGAATGATGCTTGGATTAACAATTTGGATCATAACATTATTTCCACTGCTGCTCTTAAGTAAAGGAGATGCTTGGATAGCAATGATAGTTTTTGCTTCGATTGGTTTTGGATTATCTTCTGCACTGTTTTATATAGATATATTGCACGGGGATGTTATTGATCAAGACTCTTTAAAGCATGGTGTTAGAAGGTCTGCTAGTTATTATGGTATAAATGCTTTAATTCATCGAATTTCTACAATCCTGTCGATTACGACTATAGCACTTGTATTTTCTGGGGCTGGTTGGGCTGGCTATGATCCAAATCCTGGTGTAGATGTCATAATTGGCTTAAAGCTCTTGATGTTCGTATTTCCTGCTATTGCTTTAACAATATCAATTATTTGCTGGAAGTTATATGATCTACATGGCGATGAATTGAAGAGAATGCGAGAAGAATTAGCAAAACATCCTGAAATAAAATAATTGTCATTATTTCAAACCAATATAAAAAAAAAAATTAAAACTAATTTTTATTTAATATTTTATTTAATTTTACTCAACCTTAGTCAGATCAGTAGCTTTTGTTTCTGGAAATTTTGGATATTATGGATGAAAAAGATATGTGGAAGGATACAATGCTTATCGTTACAACGTTTTCTATCTTTTATAAAATCATCTCCTTTACTATATTTTTATTAAAATTATTAAGTTTAGTTAATTATATTATGCAAAATTGTTTGTTCAAAAAATCAAATTTTTTAGGAAAGTAATACATTGAAACCTTTTTCGCTATTGATAAAACCGGCTTCGGCAGATTGCAATCTCAGATGCGAGTATTGCTTTTATATAGACCATTTAGAAGAGGGAACAAAAGCCCCTCGGATGTCTGATGAGATCTTAGAACTAATGATAAAAAGCTATATGAGCACAAATCAGTATAATAGCTATTCCTTTGGATGGCAAGGAGGAGAACCTACAATTATGGGACTCAAGTTTTTTAAACGGGTTGTAGAACTCCAACAAAAGTGTGGTCCTCCTGGTGCTGTTGTAAGTAATGGTCTTCAGACTAATGGAACACTCATTACAGATGAAATGGCCAAATTTTTTGCGGAGTATAAATTTCTACTTGGAGTGAGCCTTGATGGACCTGATTATCTCCATGATTATTATAGGAAAACTCTCGGTCAGAAACCAACACATCACTTGGTATTGCGAGGTATTGAAAATTTAAAAAAAAATAACGTAGAATTAAATATTCTGGTTTTGGTAAATAATAAAACGGTAAAGAAAGCTACGGAAATTTATCAATATCTTAAAGAAAAAGGCTTTTTTTATCATCAATATATACCTTGTGTAGAATATAATGAAAATAATAAACCTCACTCTTATTCAATAACCGGAGAAGAATGGGGGGCTTTCCTATGTGAGCTTTTTGACCAATGGATAAAAGAAGACATTTATAGAGTCTCGATCCGTTTATTTGACTCGATATTGGAATATTTAGTGTACGGAAGATATAATGTTTGTGTTATGAATAAAGATTGCTGTCAATATTTTGTTATTGAATATGATGGTAGTGTGTATCCATGCGATTTCTTCGTGAGGAAAGATTTATTTCTCGGAAATTTGAAAACAGGCACATGGCAAGATTTTATGAACTCTCCAGTTTATCATCGTTTTGGACGGCAAAAAGCCATTTGGAATAAAGAATGTGATTCATGCCCGTTCCTAAATTTTTGTCATGGAGATTGCCAAAAAATCCGTGTGGGAGGTACAGGATCGCCAAAAACTCTTAGCGTATTGTGTAAAGGTTGGAAAAAATTCTATGCCCATACACTACCTCACTTTGAAGTTTTAGCAAATAAAATTAAAGTTGAACAGAGAATTCAACCATCAATACAAGTCAAAGTGAAAAAATTTGGTCGTAATGACCCATGTCCATGTGGTAGTGGAAAGAAATACAAAAACTGTTGTATGAAGTAATAAGTTTTAATAGGAAATTAAAAAAAAGAATTTTCATAAAAAAGAAATTTCATAAAAAATTAAGAATAAACCTATAGTTAAGATGGTTTTAATAAAATGACTGAACGAAAAATCAATTGGAACGAATTAAAAGGCCTATCCGATCAGGAAATCGAAAAAAAGGCAATGAGTATTCTTTCTATCATGACTGTTGAGGAGAAAGTGTGGCAGATGGTTGGTAATATGCCTAAAATGCCGAGATACAATCATGTGCCTATTCCTGCAGGATTTGATGAAAATCTCGGGATCCCCGGAATATATTTTTCTGATGGTCCCAGAGGGGTTGTGGTGAGAAATTCGACTTGCTATCCGGTTTCAATGGCAAGGGGGGCAACATGGGATTTGGACCTTGAAGAAAGAATAGGAAATGCAATTGGTATTGAGGCTAAAGCTCAGGGCGCCAACTATTTCGGCGGCGTGTGCATTAATCTATTGAGACATCCAGCATGGGGTAGGGCTCAAGAAAGTTATGGCGAAGACACGTTTCATCTTGGAGCGTTTGGAGTTGCTCTCATAAAAGGCACTCAAAAACACATAATGGCATGTGCAAAACACTATGCGTGTAATAGCATGGAAAATATGCGATTTAAAGTGGATGTAAATGTAGATGAAAGGACTTTAAGAGAAGTTTATCTTTGGCATTTTAAAAAATGCGTCGAAGCAGGCGTAGCATCCATCATGAGTGCCTATAATAAAGTAAATGGAAAATATTGTGGCCATAATCCTCATCTTTTGCGTGATATATTAAAAAATGATTGGAATTTTAATGGTTTTGTAGTTACCGATTTTTATTTAGGGATTTATAACGGAATAAAGGCCGTAAATGCCGGAGTTGATATTGAAATGCCCAGAGCAAATCATATGAAGCCAATAAGATTACTTAAGTTTTTACAGAGAGAGGAAATTTCAATAGAACAAGTTGATGAGGCTGTTTTGAGGATATTAAAGCTAAAACTTAAATTTGCCCATAAGGGAGATCCCGATGCATATAGTAAAGAAAAAATTTGCTGCAAAGAGCATATTCAACTTGCATTAGAAGCTGCAAGGAAAAGTATTGTTCTTTTAAAAAATGAGGAAAATATCCTACCATTAAACAGAAATACTATTAAAAAAATTGCAGTTATAGGAAAGTTAGCGGATACACCTAATATCGGAGATCATGGCAGTAGTAGGGTATATCCCCCTTACATAATAACCCCTCTTGAAGGAATTAAAAAGGCTGCGGGGAGTAGAATCGAAATTATATATAGCGATGCTACAAACCTAGAAGATGCTGAAAAATTAGCTCTTCAAACTGATATTGTAATTATTGTTGCTGGTTATACAAGTAAGGATGAAGGTGAATATGTACCTCCTGAGGGAGGAGATCGAGATTCTCTTAGATTACATGAGGAAGATGAAATATTAATATCTAATATTTCTTCTGCGAATAAGAAATGTATTGTAATATTAGAGGGAGGGAGTTCTATCATTACTGAAGCATGGAAAGACAAGGTTCCAGCAATTTTAATGGCTTGGTACCCCGGAATGGAAGGTGGTACGGCAATGGGGGATATATTATTTGGAGATTTTAATCCGTGTGGTAAAGTTCCGGTTGTATTCCCAAAATCAGAAGATCAACTTCCCTTCTTCGACAAACATGCGGAATCTATTGAATACGGATATTATCATGGATATAAATTAATGGATAAAAATGGAGTTGAACCTGCTTTTCCATTTGGATTTGGATTAAGTTATACAACATATTCATATAAAAATCTCCGTCTTAACAAAGATAATATGACCCCAGATGGTGAGATCGAGATTAGCATAGACATTACTAATACTGGAGATATGGCAGGTGAAGAAATTGCTCAGCTTTATATAGGGTATAAAAACTCTTCAATAGATCGCCCCGTTAAAGACTTAAAAGGATTTGGAAAAGTCTTTTTAAAACCAAGTGAAACAAAAACTTTGACCATTGAATTGAAAGCCACTGATTTAGCCTACTATGATATAAACTCAAAAAGTTGGGTTGTAGAAAAGATTGACTATATTACGTATGTAGGTCCTTCTTCTCGAGAAGATGATTTACTAAAGGCAAATTTCAAGATTTTATAATTTTATTTCTTCTATAAAACTAATGTGAGATATATAAATTATATGAATAAAAAACCAAATATTCTTGTAATTTTAAGTGATCAGTTAAGAAGAGATATCTTAAGCATTTATGGGGACCCAAATATATCTACCCCTAATATTGATCGTCTTGCTAATGAAGGAGTACGTTTTCAAAATGCATGTTCCTCTTATCCGATCTGTGTTCCATTCCGTTTTACCTTCATGACCGGGGAATATGCTCATACCCGTTTTGTTCCAGCTATAGAATGGCGAATGTCTCCCGCTGAACGTACGTTAGCAGATGAGTTCAATGAAGCAGGATATCATACTATTTACGTTGGGAAATGGCATCTCTATGGGGGTCATTCTCATTTACCTAAGCATCCTGCTAGAAAAGCCAATCTAACTCCTGTCCCTCGCAAGTATCAAGGGAGGTGGCAAAAGTGGTTAGCTTTTGAAATTGCTAATAATCCATTTGATACCTATTATTTCGAAGATGATGATCCGACTCCAAGACATATTGATAAATATCAGACCGATGGGTTATTCGATCTAACAATGGAATACCTTCAAACGCAAATCGGCTCAGATAAACCATTTTGTTGTATATTATCTGTCGAACCCCCACATTTTCCGTTGATAGCACCTAAGGATCTGGAAATAAAATGGAAGAAAAAGGATCTTAAATTGCCTCCTAATCATTTATTTCAAGATAAATATCCTCCACCAGGGTTGAAAATTAATGCTAATAGTGCTATGGAGAGAAGAACTTCCCTTAATAATCTAAAGAAATATTATGCTATGGTTGAAAATCTTGAATTAAATGTAGGTCGAATGTTGGATTTCTTAGAAAAAACTGGATTAAAAGACGAAACAATTATAATTCTTATGTCTGACCATGGAGAAATGGGAGGTGCTCATAGTATCAGGAATATCATGAAGGATCATCCATACGAAGAATCTATTGGAATTCCTTTAATTGTATATGATCCCAGAAACCCAGAACTAGCGGGGAAAGTGATTAATGACCCGGTTTGTACTGAAGATCTCTTTCCTACTATCCTAGGTTTAGTAGGCTTAAAACCAAAAGAAGAAAAGGAAGGAATGGATCTTACCCCCTTAATTCATGGAAAGTCTAATAAGTTGCCTCGGGAAGGGATCTTATTAGAATTTGTTCATGACTTAAGACCAGGGCAATTTCCGGCTTATAATGAACAATTTTGGAGAGGAGTTCGCACTCAGCGTTATAAATATACGGTACTAGGGGATGCAGAAGAAGGCGGAAAACCATGGCAATTCTTTGATATTGAAAGCGATCCATATGAAATGGAAAATCTAATTGATGACATTAATTATAAGGATGAGATAATCAGACATCATAAACTACTCCGCGAATTGCTTATTAAAACTGTTGATCATTATGTTCTTGCGGTTGCATATGAAATAGAAGGATTAAATCTTTGGAAATAAAAATTTATCTTCTTTAAATTCTTTCTAATTGGCTAGTTCGATTGCTAGCTGAACTAGGCCTCTAATGATTCTCACAGTCTTATTAATATCCACTGCTTTAGGCCAACGATCTTCAGGATGATGAAAAAGATTATTGGTCCCTATTAAAGAAAAGTAGCGACCTCCCTTCTCATGGATATTTTGTGCTTCGCTTCTAGGAGGTAACTCGCCTATTGGCATGGAAAGATCAGGTTTCACGCCTTCATTTGACATGCATTTAAGAGCTAACTTTTGGATTTCTATGTCCGAGGCTTGAGAGACGACTAATGGGGGAGTTTTTATACCAAATTGAGACAAATTCGCGGCAGCAAAATTAGCTCCTAAATGTATCCATGCTATAGCATCTTTTACTAATGTCGGGTGTGTAGTTATGTAGTGTTCCATTCCAAAATTCCCCAATTCATGACCAGTATTAGCAAGAAATATTATATTTCTTCTAGGAGAAATAGAGCACAATTTGCGCATTATTTCTAAGAATCCCGCAATACCACCGCCTCGTTCCGAGGCACAATGCCACCAACCGCTACGTGGTGTTGTTATTATTAAAGGAGGGAGTTCTGATTGCTTTCCCTCTAAATGTGCCACAATATTATAAACTTTTACTTTGGTTCGAAGGCTTTGTATAATCAATTTCGCTTCCGCATTTTCTCTGGCCATTTGCTCAATCCAAGGCCAAGATTCGTTAGAAATTTGCAACACCGGTGGTCCAAAAGGTTTTTTAAAACTATGAGAATTTATAAGAAAGAGTCCGGGAAAAGCACCTTTTTTTGCAATAATTAAACCTTGATGGCGATTGCGATCTCGTTCTTTTTCAAGGCTCTGATCTCTAGAAATTAAGGAGGATCCTAAAATTGCGTTACTATTAAACTTGCCTAGAGAACCTGTAATTACCTCGTTATTGTTAATAATACTATCAAATATTGGAACGCCTTTTATTTTTCGCTCTCCAATCTTTAAGGAAGCTTCTTTCATATCAATTCTATTTATGGTAAATCCATCCATTACTGGCTCTAGTCCTAATGACTTGATTTCGTCAGCAAGCCATTGAGCATTTTCCATATCTCCTTTTGTTCCAGTACGATGAATCCCTTGCCTATCATAAGCCTCAAAAACTTTTTCGATCCGTTGTTTTTGTTCTTTTAACGTCATCTTTCACTTGTTTGAATTGCTTTAAAAAGAATAAGAAATAATATATGAATAATTAAAAAATAAAATAAAAAATTTCTTAATATAGCTTATGTCAGAAAAGAAAAAAGAAATTAGTCCTATGAATGCGCTTTCCACTAGGGGTGTATATTTTGATAATCCATTGAATGATGTATATACCGCTAATTTACCAATAGCTGGTTGTGCTTGGGTGGAGACATCTGATGGGGTGGTGTTGTTTGACACATTATTGACGCCTGGTGCGGGTAAGGAAGTATTTGAAAGAATTAAGGGCAAGATCAAATACATTATTTATTCACATGGCCATGGAGACCATGTGGGTGGTGCTGAGGCTTTCATTGCTGATAAACCCGAAATTATTGCTAGCAAATATCTTCCAGATCGGTTTGAAAAATATGAAATTTTAGCTCAACATAGAGCCCGAATAACGGCTCAACAATTTAATGTCCCAGAAAGTTTTCGTAATCTTGAGTATGTTTATCCTACGAAGACCTTTTTAGGTGAGATGACAATTTCTCTTGGAGATAAAACTTTTGAGCTTCATGCTGCTCGTGCTGAAACTGATGATGTCGTCTGGGTTTACGTCCCAGAACTTAAAGCAGCTTTCATTGGCGACCTAATGATTGGACCTGGTTTGTTCCCGAATGTGGGTAATCCTTGGAAACCAACGCGTTTTGCTTTGGACTGGGCCAAAACTTTAGAAGAAATTAGAGCACTTAAACCACAATACGTTTTTTGTAATGGGGGGAGTATCTTTTATAAAGGCAAACGTGCAATGAAAGCATTAAGTCATAATATTGAGGTAATCCGTGCGATGCATGATCAGGTTGTAGAATTAATCAATCAAGATATGCATATTTCAGAAATGATTCATGCTGTTAAAGTACCAGAACATCTTAAGAAGAGCCCTTTTCTAAAACCCTTTTATTCTAGACCTGAATTTTTTGTTTATAATGTCTATCGTTGGTATCATGGTTATTTTGATCATAATCCTGCGCATCTATTGCCTCGACCTGAGAAAGAAGTAATGAAGGAAATCTACGAGCTCATTGGAAGTTCCGATAAAATTTTAAAAAGGGCCAGAGAGCTTTTTAATCAAAATCAAGCACAGCTAGCACTTCAAGTCTTAGATGTACTTATCCAAGCTGAACCAGAAAATGTAGAGGCAAGAAAACTCCGAATTGAACTTCTAAAAACATTAGGAGCTAACGATGCGTGTCTCATGTCTCGGAATACGTGGTATTATTTTATTAATCAAGATAAAAAATTTATACGTTCAAAAAAACGAGGCCATTAAAGTACTGAAATATTATAACTTGAATAAAAATTAAATTTGAAACAAACATCTGAAAGATATTATGAAAAAAATAGAATTTCCAAAAGGATTTATTTGGGGGGCTGCAACTTCTAGTTATCAAATAGAAGGAGCTTGGAACGAAGATGGAAAGGGAGAAAGTATATGGGACGCTGCATCCCACACTCCGGGGACAATTAAACACGGTGATACTGGAGATGTTGCTTGCGATCATTACCATCGCTATAAAGAAGATGTACAATTAATGAAAGATATAGGTCTTAAAGCTTACAGATTCTCTATATCTTGGCCTCGTATTTTCCCTTCAGGTAAAGGAAAGATCAATAATAAAGGTGTAGAGTTCTATGATAATTTAGTTAACGAGTTAATCACAAATGATATAGAACCATGTGTAACCCTTTATCACTGGGATTTACCTTCAGAATTAAATAAAATAGGAGCTTGGGAAAGCCGTGAGGTTGTAAATGCTTTTGCTGAATATGCAAAATTTATGTTTAATCATTTCGGTGATCGCGTGAAAAATTGGATTACATTTAACGAACCCTTGGTATTTGCGGTATGGTTTTATTTTCTTGGTATTTATGGCAAAAAGGATATAGCAAGCGGAATACGTGCTACTCATCTAGTCAATGTAGCACACGCAAAAGCTATAGAAGCATATCGCTCATCAGACTACTCCGATGGACAGATCGGCATAACCCTTAACCTAAATTCGGTATATCCAAAAACTAATTCCTCTTTAGATGCGGAAGGTGCTAAAATCGTTGATGGAGTAATAAACCGATGGTTTTTAGATCCTGTTTTTAAAGCAGAATATCCCAGTGACATTATATCTATATTTGAAAAAGATCTTAATTTCCCTCCAATTCCGGAAGAAGATTTAAAATTATTAGAAGAAAATCCCATGGATTTTATTGGAATAAATAATTATTCTTGTACTCGGGTTGGGATCAAAAAACCGGAGGATTTAAATAATTTAGGTAAGTTGCTATTACCAAAAAGACCAGAAAAAGGAGTAGAAGTTTCAGAGATGGGATGGGAGGTATACCCTGATGGGTTGCACGATCTTTTAAAAAGAGTATATAATGATTATAATCACCCTCTTATATATATCACAGAAAACGGGACGGCCTGTAAAGATGATTCTATTGTTGATAATGTAGTACAAGATGATGATCGATTGAGTTATCTTGAGAGATATTTTGAAGCTGCACATAGAGCGATTAATGAGGGGGTAAACCTGAAAGGATATTTTGTTTGGTCATTAATGGATAATTTTGAATGGATCGAAGGGTATTCTAAGCGATTTGGAATTATAAGGATTAATTTTGAGACTCAAGAGAGAATATGGAAAAAAAGTGCTTTATGGTACAAGGATGTTATTAGAGAAAACGGTTTTAATATGCAATAATAATCACAACGTGCTAGAAAAGAACTATGAATTAATATTCAATATTTTATTTATTGATTTAAGAGTAATATTTATAATTACGCAAAACAAACTAATTCTAATAAATTTCTGAATTACAAAAATCACATTATTTTTCCTAAATAAAACAAAGGTATTAAAAATGTTAGATACACCAAAGCAGGATGAATCGAATCTTATTGATGTTAAAGAGTTTAACAAAAGATTTCGAGAATGGACTGAAAAGTATGGTAAACGCGTCGCAGATATAGAAAAAATACCCACTGAAAATAAAGTCTCATGGGGATCGCTTGTTGAAGAAAATGCTCAAAAATATCCCCATAATACAGCTATTAAATTTGATGATACTACGCTTACATATAAAGAGTTTAATGAATTAGTTAACCAGTATGCCAATTATTTCATCTCATTAGGCTTGAAAAGAGGGGATGTTGTAAAGGTTTTAATAAAAAACCGAATAGAATTTTTACTCGTTTATACCGCTAATGCTAAAATCGGAGCTACATCTTCATTGATCAATACTGATCTGCTCAAAAAAACTCTGGTATATAGTTTAAACCTTACTCCCGGCAAAATTGTTGCAGTCGGCGAAGAATGTTTTGATGCTTTTAATAATGTGAAATCTGATCTCAACTTATCAGATGCTCAAAAACTCTGCTTTATACCTGATCAGGGTGTGATGACACTTCCGGAGGATTTTATTGATCTTCCCCAAGCCGTAAAAGATTTTCCTGTGGACAATCCCTCAACTACAGTCGATGTTAAAACTACTGATGTTTTAGCTTATTTGTTTACTTCCGGTACCACGGGTTTGCCCAAAGCAGCAAACTTAACCCATCAACGAGTGGTTATTCCAGGGTATATTTTTGGGGTACTCTTAGCAAATTTTACTCCTGATGATACTATGTATATTCCACTTCCTTTCTTTCATGGCACCGCTCTGATGACAGGTTGGGCATCTATTCTTGTCTGTGGAGGTGCTCTAGCTCTCAGTCGAAAACTCAGTATTAGTCGATTCTGGGATGATATCCGTAAATATAATGCTACAGCTTTTAATTATGTCGGAGAAGTATGCCGGTATCTCATGAATCAACCTCCTAAACCTGATGACTCAGATAATCCGGTGAGAGTGGTTATTGGGAACGGGCTCCGTCCAGAAATATGGATTGATTTTAAAAAGCGATTTGATATCCCTCATATCGGAGAGTTCTATGGTTCATCAGAAGGGAATGGTGGATTTGCCAATGTGCTAAATTTTGATTGTACTGTAGGGCTCACTACTTATACTTATGCAATTGTCAAATATGATATTGATAAAGAAAAACCATTCATAAGCGAGAGAGGATTTATGAAGAAGGTTCGCCGTGGCGAGGTTGGTTTACTTCTATTCAAGAGTGAGGGAGATAATGAATTCCAGGGATACACTGACAAAAAGGCAACTGAGGAGAAATTATTTCGGAATGTATTTAAAAAGGGAGATGCATGGTATAATACAGGCGATCTAATGAGAGACCAAGGGTGTTTGCACGCACAATTTGTTGATCGACTTGGAGATACTTTCCGTTGGAAGGGACACAATATATCCACTACCCAAGTAGAAGAAGTACTTAATGTATTTGATCAAATATTAATGTCCTGTGTTTATGGTGTCAAAATACCACATACAGATGGTCGAGCAGGAATGGCCGCAATTATTCACAGTTCAGATGTCAGTGAATTTGATTTCGAGGGATTATCCCGTCTTTTAAGCGAAAATCTTGCCCCTTACGCTATTCCGATTTTTCTACGATTCAAATCGGATCTCTCAATTACCCATACTTTTAAATTGAAAAAATTAAAACTTAAAAAAGAAAGCTTCGATCTTGGAAATATAGGTGATCCTTTGTTTGTTTTGCTTCCAAATGAGTCAGAATACACCCTTTTAACAAAAGGGATCTATGAGAATATTCAGAACCAAAAGTATAATTTTTAAATTCTTCTTTTATTTTGAAATCTAAATCAATATTTTCAGCTATAGTAATTAAGCATAATTAAAATATAAATCTATGAAATCATAAAAACGATTCTATTACTACTTATGTCGAATATGTCTTTTACAAAAGAGTAAAACTACAACAATGTAAAAATATCACATAGTATCAACTTTTTAATTGTTTGAAAGGCATTTATAAAATATAACAATAATCAATTAAAAATTATAAAAAAAAAAAATATTTGATATCTATTATGAAAAAGACAGCTATTATTGAAACTAAATCAGGTAAAATCCAAGGTTATACTGAAAACGGTTTGGAAATATTTAAAGGCATTCCGTATGCGGAGCCTCCTATAGGAGATTTACGTTTTCGTCCGCCAGTTGCGAAGAAGACATGGGATGATGTACTCGATGCCACTAAATATGGTCATTGCGCGTTTCAAGCGTATTCACAATTGGAAGAATGATTTGGCAAGCTTCAACCAGAAAGTGAGGATTGCTTAAATCTTAATATTTGGACTCCCGCAGCCGATAGTAAAAAGCGCCCTGTAATGTTCTGGATACATGGAGGGGCATTCACAATCGGGGGAGGAATAGATCCCATATATGATGGTTCAGCATTAGCGCAGCAAGGCGATGTTGTGGTAGTTACTATTAATTATCGACTTGGTATGTTTGGTTATTTGTATGTTCCAGGTGAAACTGTCAATGTAGGTCAGTTTGATCAAATATTAGCACTAGAATGGGTACGTGATAACATTGAATTTTTTGGGGGTGATCCAAATAATGTTACGATTTTTGGTGAGTCTGCTGGAGGTTATGCCGTTGTTACTTTATCTGCAATGCCGGCTGCTAAGGGACTTTTTCACCGCGTTATTGCTCAGAGCGCCCCCTTTATTGATCCCAGCATAAATGACATAACTACAAAGAAACTGATGCGTAAATTCGCCCTAAAAAGAGGAGATATTGATGAGTTGCGTAAAATTCCAGCTGAAAAAATTATTGAGGGACAAAACAAATTTTTTGAGGAAAATCCTAGAGAAATTCTCGCGTTAAGACCTCTGATTGATGGAGATACGATACCAGTACATCCATTAAAAGCCTTCCAAAATGGCGACTGTAAACACCTTGATTTTATGATTGGAACCAATTTAGACGAGTTCAAATTATTTACTGCTCTTGATCCAAATGCGTTCAATGTGAGCGATGCTGAATCGGAAAAACTATTAATTGGATATTTGAGTATGCAGGGGATAGATAATAACATGAGCAAAGCAATACTCGATACATATAAAGAGGCAAGGGAAGGAAAAGCTTCTACAGACCTTAAAGAAATAATGTCGGCTCTTATCACTGACGCAATATTTCGAATCTCTACAATACGCTTGCTTGAGGCTCAGAGGCATCATCAACCAAATACATATAATTATATGTTTACATGGCCAACGCCAGCTCTAGAAGGAATTTTAGGCGCGTGCCACGCTCTTGAATTACCTTTCATTTTTGGTAATCTTGATCTGCCCAACATGGATAAGTTTGTTGGCAAAAATCCTAATAAGGCACTTAGTGAAAATATGATGGACGCCTGGATCGCTTTTGCCCGCACCGGAAATCCTAACCATAACGGCATTCCTGAATGGGCTTCTTATGATACGGAAAAGAGAACCACGATGTTTTTTGGAGATGAGTGTAAAGCCGTCAATGCTGCGCTTGATAAGGAAAGGGCAGCATGGGATGGACTTTTAGAAGTTTAAACTTTTTATTTTTTCATCTTTCAATTTTTCTAATAGAATAGAAATATCATTTTAATTGTTTAAAACAAAATTAATTAGGCAAAAGATATAAATCTAAATAATCATAAAAAAAATACCTTATTGATAAATAGGAACGCATATGAGTGTAGATACAATTCCAAATAAAATACCCAGAATTATTTTGAAAGATTTAAAAAAAGAAAAATATGATATTATTATTCTCTTTGCCTTAGCTATATATGGTCCTCACAGCGGGAAGGAACTTATCAAAGATAAGATGGACGAGAAGATATTTCAAAAATGGATTGAAGAGCTTAAAAAAGACAATTTAATTGAAGAGTATACAAGAGACAATAATACTTTTTATAAAATAACTGAGATTGGTAAAGACGAGTTTTTGAAGCGTTTAGAGAATACTCCTAGATTAAATAGACTTGTACATAAACTTGTGTCTTTTTTTGATGGACTCCTCGGAGGAGATGCACTTAAGGAGAGGGAAGAAGAAATGGTTACATCCGTTTCTGATTACACTCTAAGCTATAGGGATTATGTTTTTGGGCTTTTATCAGTTGATTGGCGTTTAGATCACATGTTTGAGGACGGTACCAAAGCTGGAGGCTTGATCCCTGACGAAAAAATGTCTTTTGGCACTTTCTTAGATTATAATGCGGAGCACTATGCAAATAGACCTGCCCTTCTTTATAAAGACATGGAATATACATATAAGGAATTAAATGAGTGGATTAATCGTTATGCAAATTATTTTCTCTCTCTCGGCTTCAGAAAAGGAGATATAATTAATGTTTTCTTAGAAAACCGACCAGAATTGATGGTTACTATCGGAGCAATGACTAAAATAGGAACAATTGCTTCATTAATTAATACAAGGCAGAGATCATTATCTTTAGCTCATAGTCTTAAGGTTAATAAAGTTAAGGCTTATATAATTGGTGAAGAACTTTATAACGCTTTCGAGGATGTTAAGGAACAATTGGAATTAACAAATGAGCGTCTTTACTTTTTAAAAGATGCAGGTAACATGACCATTCCCGAAGGTTTCGTTGACCTTAATGAGGTGGTTAAAGATCAAGACGTTACAACCCCTACTGCCATAAACGATATTATAGGAAAAGACCCTTATGCATATATTTTCACGTCTGGAACTACTGGGCTTCCTAAAGCCGCTCCAATGAGGCATGTTCATATGATGGGTGCTATATATGGTTGGGGTGGGATGGCAAATGACATGCAACCCGAAGATATTATCTATATTACTTTACCTTTATTTCATAGCAATGCAGTCCATGTTGGCTGGTCGTCTGCCTTGAGAGGAGGATCGGCAGTAGCCCTAGCACGTAAATTCAGTGTACGTAACTTTTGGAAAGATGTTAGGAAATACAAGGCTACATGCTTTAATTACATAGGTGAATTATGTAGGTATCTTTTAAATCAACCTCCAAGTCCAGATGATCGAAATCATAATGTTTACAAAATATGCGGTAATGGACTTCAACCTAAAATCTGGAAAGAATTCAAAGAGAGATTTGGTATAAGAAATGTACATGAACACTGGGGAGCTACCGAGATTCGAGGGATGTTTTGTAATTACTTGAATATTGATTGTACAATAGGCATTAATTTTCAACCTCTTGCCTTGGTGAAATATGATGTTGATACTGAAGAACCTTTTCGAGATGAAAACGGTTATTTTGTAAAAGTTGATAAGGGGGAGGCAGGATTATTGCTCATAAAAATTAGCGATGATACGATTTTTGCCGGATATACTGATAAACAAGCTACGGAAAAAAAAATATTTAGGAATCCATTTGGAAATAATGAGATTTGGTTAAATACTGGGGATATGATCCGCTATATTGGTTATTATCATGCACAATTTGTAGATCGTCTTGGAGATACATTCCGCTGGAAAGGAGAGAACGTTTCTACCTCAGAAGTTGAAGATGTTTTGTCCTCTTTCGAACAGATAGATCATTCCTCGGTTTTTGGTGTTGAAATACCCGGAACAGAAGGGCGTGCAGGTATGGCTTCTGTTAAAGCTACAGAGGGTCTCGAAAACTTTAATTTTAGCGATCTCTTAAATTTATTACGAAAAAATCTCCCTCCATATGCCATTCCATTATTTATACGCGTCTTATCTGAACTAAAAACAACATCCACCTTTAAAATTCTAAAATCTGATATGAAGAAAGTTGGCTTTGACATAACTAAAACTAACGATCCAATCTATGTCCTATTACCACAAAGCTCAGAATACACTTTATTAACGGAGGAAATTCACAAAAATATCATAAATGGAAAATATCGGTTTTGAAGGAAATTTTCTATATATCTCCATTTGTAGGAATTCCAAGATCGAATTTTTACAACTAACGAATAATTCTGAAAGGAATTTCATTTCCATTCTTATCGAAACATTTCACACAAGTTAAGCTATTATATGGATATGCTACGATAAAATGAAATCGTTTTTTCTTAAATACATCATTCAAGTCTACTAAAGAAGGATAAGGGTTTCCTGAAGGATGCGAATGTACAGTTCCTTCGAGTGAGGGATCGAAGGGGAGCCTACTCGGAAAAAAAATTCCAGAACTATCAGATGTAAGTGCGCCTGGAGGTAAAACATATTCAGTAACAACGCTGTTCGCCATTCTCAAAAGTCCTAAAATTTCCCTAGGGTGCTGATTTCTACAAAGAGCCAGAATTCCATTAAATAATTCTCTTTCAATTATAATCTCATTAGTCTGCCTTTTTTCTATAAATAATAGAATTTCATTAAGAAGTTCAACAATTGAAATGGCATCACCCTTTTTCCAGTTTTTTAATGATGAAATCATTGAATCTAAATTCTTATATATCTCTCCATTAGGTTTGATTAACAAGACTTTTGGTCTTTTTGGATATTTTTTATAATCTATATCCAAAAACCTATTATTCACCAGAGGGATTTTGATGTGAGAGATATAATTATCTACGATTATTGCATTTGGAAATGATTCTATTATTTTTTGATATTCTTCCTCTAATATTTCCATTAATAACACTAATCTAAAATTAAAATTAAATCTTAATATTATTCCATAAAAGAAGAAGATGATGAAAATTTCATTGTAATAAGAAACTAAATATATTTAGCAGTAATCAAAAATAATCAATATTCTCTGAAATGAATGAAATCAAAAAATCAGAATATAATATAAAAAAAAAATTTGATTTAATTAATAAAGTTGGTTTTGACGAAAACCAAGTTTACTTGATTGACGATTACAAAACAATTTATTTATGGATAGGGCAAAAAATTCCCGAGAAAAGAAAAACTTCGTAGCCATTTGGAAACTGAATTTTCGGAACATAAAGAATAGTTGGTACTCTAATAGAAGAATCACCGTCAAATTCAAAAATAAAATTTCCGTTTTTCAGATTGAATTCCATTTTCAATGGAATATTATGATTCTCTATCACAAAATGTTAAATATATTTGAATTAATTATTATCTCAAACAGTTAGAATGGTAGTTTTTATGTCAAAAAAAACAATACGAGACAAACTTTTAGCAGGCAAAGAAAAGGATAAACCAGGAATTGAACAATTAAAAAACGCTGCAATAAAGGCAATAAAGGGAATACTAGCTGCAATAAAGAAAAATTACGAAATAGAAATGAATATCACTTGTATAATCGCTGGGGTTGGAACTATTTCAACTTTCGAGTTTCTCAAGAGTGAAATTGAAGCGGAAGAAGGGGAGGAAACAGAATCTACTAAGAAAATCGTGGAACTCTTGAAAAAAAAAATTGAAAAAGCCAAAGATAGAATAATCAAAGTTATTATGGCAAAGAATCTCACGATTCTAACATTTACGGCGACCACGGAAAGTATTCCTTATATTTCATGGATTTCAAATGTAGCAATAGAAGTAACAATCAAACTAGTTGAGTGATATGCACCCTCTTTTTTTTAGAGGTTAACTCTTTTTCTTTTTTATTTTACTTTTTTATTTTATGTTAGTAGCACTAAGTTTTTGTCACAAATCAGCATCAGCAAAAATATGGAACTAATTTATAATCGTTAAAGATAATATATTTTAGTGGATTGGTTTTATTTTTTAAATAACTTTCTAAACTCTGATTAATAATAAATTATAATTAGATAACTGGAGAAATGCAATGAAACTATATAGCATGGGTGTTAGGGGTGGATTAAAAAAAATTAAAAAAGTTGGTTTTAGCGAAAATCAAGTTTACCTGATTGATGATTACAAAACAATTTATTTATGGATAGGGCAAAAGATTCCCGACAAAAGAAAAGAGATATGCGTCAATAAAGTTAATAGTTTAAATGAAAAAAGAGATCCTCCCGCTAATATACAAATAATAACTCAAAACAAAGAATATGGCTCATTTATCGCTATTATGGATCTTTTAAAGAAAGGTTTAAAGCAAGAGGGTTCTGTTGAAAGAAGACCAGAATTAGAAATCCAATACGAAGATACAATGGAATTAATAGAGGTGGGAATTGATCCGGATTTAGAAGGGGAAATTACCATTGCTGCTCATGACCTCTCAAAAGAGAATAAATCCTATGAAGAATTATGTAGGCAACTTGCTGAGATAAAATTAAATCTCTTAAAACCTAAAGGTAAAGCAACTAAAAAAGAAATTGAAAAAAATGCAAAGGAGATTCACAAATCCTCATCTACATACGAAGAGCTATGCTGGTTAATTGCAGAATTAAACATTTTAGCGAAAAAAAAGTCTTTTAAAAAGAGATAAGAATTCTAAATTTCAAATATCAATTATTTAAAATTTAGAAGAAAAAATAATATTATTAAATAATATTAAGGATATTTAAAACTTAGAAATAAGAATTAGGTGAAAATCAATTTCTAAAAGTAAAGTAAGATTAAATTGGAATATGAAAGGAGTTTGGTATGAAGCATGCGCCTCAGAAGGACATTGCTCATTTTATTTTGGCAGAGATAGAGATGAACCTTGTAAATCATTTCAATTATTTAAAATTGAAGAGGGTAAGATCGGCGATGTAGATATAAGTGGTGTTATGGCAATTAACGTGATTGATCTATACTCCAATAAAGCTGCCGAATTATTAGCAAAAGGTGGGGAAGGAGGGCTTTATATAAGTGATACTACCACAGATGATCAAAGAAAATACTTAGAACCGTTTTTCTCCAATAATGTAATGGGTGGAATACTATTGAGAAAGATTTTGGGAACCAGATATGTGGATATAAATTTAACCCAAGAGGATAAAACGTCTCATATTACGATGCCTTATGGAGAAATGAAATTAACATTGACAAGGGGTGGCGATGGAAAAAATCCCCAGCGTTTGGAAAACTCCCTATTTAGTATGTTTCTCAAGGATATTAAATTCTGCAACACACACTTCTGGAAATACAATGACTTCGGCAAAAACTGGGATTTTGTTAATAGAAGCGGTACTATAGCCGATTTTGATATGCAGGGCAAAGCGAGAATGGCAATTTGAGATACTTATTAATGATTCTAATAAATTAAATTGGTTAAGACATTGATATGTTAGTTTTTGAAAAAAATTCAATTAGTTAATATCATTTTTAAAAATTTAATAAGAATAGGTAAACGTTTTATGGTAGATGATATTGAAATTAAAGATGGAAAGATTTTCGGAGGCTGGCGAGCACCAGAAAATCTTATTAGAGCCAATACTACATCGATCCATGATGATGGTGTAGCCAAAAGTGTTGGTATGCGTGGTGGAACGATACAAGGAACTATACATTTAAGCATGTTCGCACCTTTGGCGCAGAAACTATTTGGTGATTGTTGGTTTGAGCAGGGGACTCTTAGTATGTATTACACGTTTGCAACAGTCGATAAAGAAGAAGTAAGAGCAATCATTGAATTACCCCCAGATACAACTGAAGAGATGCTACCCATTGCAACAAAAGATGTGCAAGTTAAAGCCTGGGCTGAATTGAAAAGGGGGCAACCAATAATGACAGGAACAGTATCAATAGGTTCACCCAAAGAACCTTCATATATACAAGGTGTAGAACTAAAAAATAGTGAGCCCGAGGATTTACATATATTAGCAAAATGTAGAGTCGGGGATGAGCTTCCCTCTAAAGAGTTTTTACTTACTCAAAAAACAGCTAATATTGGATTAAAAAGGATAACGGACCAATTGGAGTATTATAAAGGAAAAGAAAAATCTCCTTGGGAAAACGCGATCTTTTATCCTACAGCTATGTTTGAGGCCATGGCGTTGGGTTTTGAGAAAACAAGTTTTTTTGAATTCAAAGCTGTTCCGTTCTTTGGTGCGACCGAAATAAGGAACATAAACGGACCTGCACTCATAGGTGTTCCTTATATTGCTAAAGGGAAATACGTTTGTATTGGAGTGTCTAGGAAAACGGAGTATCTTTGGCTTGATTCTACATTAGAAAAAAAAGAAACCGGAAAAATAGTAGCATCAATGCGACACTTGAATCGTTTTATGAAAGCAGGATCCCCACTTTATAAAAATAAATAATTTCATTTTTATTGTTTAACCGGAATATAAGTATTGTTCAAATTTCACTCCTTTTGCAGGTTCTGCTTCAGGTTCTGAGCAAACTCTTCCGCATGTTTGAGGTCTTCAGCATTCGGTCTACCCTTATTCATACCCCCAAAATATTTCATGAAACTATTTGTGTTAAAGCCTTTACAACTAAAATCATCAACAATCATATAACCTTTCGATTGCAGTTTTTCCCTAAGCAGCGAGTGATCTTTGGCGACTTTGGCTTTTCCTATCAATGCACTGGTTGAGAAAATGAATGCTTTCCTGTTGGTGACTTGTGGTAGTTTATCAGCAAGGTCAAGCAGAAACTTATGGTGTTTTCCACCATATATCCCTGAGCCAAAGCCTATTAGAATATACTCTTGAAGCTCTTCTAGGTTTATTTGCTGTGGCGTTTTTATTTGTGCATCAAGAACTTTTGCGAAGACGTTAGCGATTTTCTCAGTATTGTTGTGATGATATGAAAACAAAACCAATAGAGATTTCATTGGTAACGAAACATTCTCTTATATTTAAGATTGTCGGACTTAAAAATGCATATGCCAAAATGTCTTATGGACATCTAATAACTTATTTAGCTTTCCAACCCAATTTCCTATGAAATTGGGACAAAATTTAAAAAGGCTCGAACCAGGCCAATGTTCAACGCATAGTTTTATTGAGCGTGTTCAGCCAGATGTTCAAGTAACAGACGGGTTATCTTTTCAGGCTCCATTTGGAGTGAGAAATTGAGCGCTTCATCAAGGATCTCGAATCGATAAGGTCCCTTAACATGATGCGCAACCGCCTCTGCCGTCTTTCGTTTTACATTTTCTATATTTTTAGGCCAAATGTAGAGAGTGGGTATGACAACCGGTTTTGGTGCTGGAACACTAAGTACCCGATACCAGTGAAAAACTGCCCGAAGCGCTTCTTCGCTATTGAGCAACTCACGATAAGGGTCGGTCTCTTCGGCGGGTAATGCTATGCGTTCAAGAATGCCCTCAAAATTTTCCAATTCTTTGCCCTCTTTTCTAAATTCAGAAAAATAACTATACCCTTTTCGTTGTTTATCCGCCGCCTGTGTCGCCATCACCTCAACAATTGCACCCGGATGTGGTTGGTTGATACAGACTAGCGTTGCTACCCGCTTAGGATACTTTGCGGCAAGAGTCCATGCGATCATAGCTCCGATACTGATACCCATAAGATGAAAGGGACGATCCGCCCATCCAAGCTCATCGGCAATTGCAAGGGTATCTTGGACAAATTCCTTTACAACATATGCCCTCTTCCCTTCAGGTCGCGCACCCGGAGAGTAACCCCTCATATCAGGCGCAACAGTTCGAAATCCCGCCTCAGCTAATTTTGGCAGCTGATGATGCCACTCCCAGCTAGTTCGGGGCAAACCATGCAGTAGTATTAGCAACGGTCCCTCTTCCGGTCCATCTGACAAGGCGTCAAATGTGAATCCTCGTGCTTTGATTTGTATACGATTCATATTCCTCCTCATGTATCATCATTTTTATAATATCTGAATAAACCCTAATGCCTCAAAAAACTTGAAATTTTGAATCTTTAGATACTTAATTTTCCAAAGGGATAAAAGTACCGATATGGGCTAAGATTGATCTATATACCTATGTTTTTGGACTATTATGGATGTTCTAACAATTCAATAAAAAAAGAAAATTAAATTTTTTCTAAAATATGAACACACATGGCAGCCTCTCCAGGACCGATATTTCCACCACCATTCTCTGCCAAGGCAATTTGAGGATTTTTAACTTGCCTTTCTCCTGCTTCCCCGCGTAATTGTGTAACTAATTCAAAGATCTGTGCCAAACCCGAAGCACCGATAGGATGTCCGCGCGAAAGTAAACCCCCACTTGTATTAACAGGAATTATCCCATCAAGGGCCGTAGCACCACTCTCCGTAAACTGACCGCCCTCTCCTATTGGACAGAATCCCATTTGTTCGATCTGGTGTATTTCTCCAAAAGCAGTGGCATCATGTACTTCTGCTAGGTGTATATCCTTCGGACCAAGACCAGACATCTCATAGGCGGCTGTTGATGCCCTTTTTGCAATATCATCCGATGTCC
>Ga0209976_10000482_pt1 | contig 26565 bp, 33 predicted proteins | sample SumtaG_FD_182806 | JGI IMG/M metagenome (GOLD analysis project Ga0209976, IMG submission 182806) | Deep subsurface microbial communities from Indian Ocean to uncover new lineages of life (NeLLi) - Sumatra_00157 metaG (SPAdes) (version 2) | ecosystem: Environmental > Aquatic > Marine > Oceanic >...
CGAGGGGGGTGATTAGCGATGGGAACTGAAAACACACGAATGAATACAACTATTCAAGCGTTGGAGGATCTTAACTCTGGTCACCAGTACCACGCCATTGCTTTAGTTGACGGTAAGCTCGCCAACAGTGGTGAGGAAGCAAGTGGAATCTTGTTAAACAAACCGAAAAGTGCGGAATTTGCAGCACTCGGATATATCGGTGAGCTGAAGTTCGCTGCCGGTCTTGCAATATCCAAGGGTTCGAAATTGACCGTAACAACATCGGGTTGGTTAACTACTGCCGACAGTAATGACCCTATTGTCGGTGAAGCGAAAGCTGCCGTAACATCCGGTTCAGTCGGAACTGGTCTTTTTGCATTTCCGACTGCAACTGATAAAGCAATGTACTTCCCATTCGAAGTAACACCAACCGTTAATGTACTTGCGGGTACTGGCTATTCTTTGGACGATAATAAGTGTGCCGATAACGGTGAAGAATGTGATGGTGTCGCTATCACTGCATTATCTTCCGGTGTTGCCGGTAATATTGCGATAACGGGAGTAATCGGTGTTCGATATGCCGATGTGACAAGTGCCGGTGACCAGTTAAGTGTCACAGGATCAGGATATTTTTCAATTCTATCATCGGGTTATTACGGAGTTGGGAAGTGTCTTGCAAACGTAGCTTCTGGTTTAGTCGGAGATGCCCTGATAACACCGGGCTTTGATTATACCGGAGTTTAATGGAGGGTTTTAAACATGGGATATGAAAATAAATACCGTGTGACTACAATTCAGGCCCTCGAAGATCTTAATACCCATCAGTATCAAGCTATTGCACTTGATGATGGGGAGATCGCTAACAGTGGACAAGAGGCAGTTGGAATTCTGATCAACAAACCCAAGAACGGAGAACACGCGGAAATCGCCTATGAGGGTGAGATTAAGTTCCGGGCAGGGGGAGCTATCAGTATTCATAAGCCTATAACCGTTACTACATCCGGCTATTTTGTCGATGCAGGGAGCGGATATTTTGTTGTCGGGAGAGCTAAAGCCACGGTGACATCGGGTTCTATTGGTACAGGGCTATTTAACTTTAAAACGCCGATTTACGCATATTCAAGCTCACAAGCTTGGTAAATCGTACTAAATAAGGAGAATTTTGCTATGGGAGCAACAGGAAGAGATGTTCATGTTGACGTGGCGTTGAGTAACGTGGCGATAGCCTATAGACCGGAGGGTATGATCGCAGATCAGATCGCTCCAATTGTACCCGTCAACAAACAATCAGATGCTTATTACATTTGGAGTGCTGCCGATGCCTTTAGAGTTGAGGATGACAAGCGGGCTCCTGCAACCGAAGCAAACGTAATTACCAGATCAGTAAGTTCCGGTACTTTCTTTGCTGATAACTATGCCCTTAAAGATCGTATTCCGTATGAGGATATCGAGAACGCTGATGCGGGATTTATCTTTACAGAGCGTGCTTCAAGAACTCAGTACGTGAAAGATAAGTTGATGTTGTCAATGGAGTATCGAGTTGCTATGCAGTGTACTTCCGGTAGTAATATCGGAAGTTACGATACGACAAACTCAGCATGGACGGATTACACAAATGCAAGACCGATTGCCGATATCAAAACGGGTATGAATGTCGTTGAAGACACTACCGGTCAGCGTCCAAACAGTATTATCTTTGGTCGTTATGCATGGCGTCACTTCGTGGAAAACAGTGATGTGATAGACCGTGTATATGGTAATGTTACCAATGGCAAGACAGCCCGGATGATCGGTATCGAACACGCAAAGGCTGTATTCGAGTGTGACAGGGTACTTGTCGGTGGTGCGTATTACAACTCCACCGAAGAAGGACAAACCCTTTCATTAAGTCAACTCTGGAACGATAATGTGCTGATATATTATGCACCCATGCGTCCTCGAAAGGACGTGCCTTCGTTCATGTACGCTTTCCGTTGGAATAAGGTCATGCAGATGACAGCAGCAGTCCATCAGTTACCAAGGGCGAAGGCTGAAGAGGTAGAACTCGGCTATTACCAAGATGAGAAAATCACTGCGAGTACGTTAGGATTTCTTATCACCGGAGTCGGTTCAGCTCAATAATTTGTAACGGTGACGTAATAATAATAACGGAGAGGGTGCGATTCCCTCTCCATTTTCCATTATTCAGGAGGAAAAAATGTTAACGAATCAGGCAAAAGCATTAGGTATTCATCCAAGTTGTAAGAAAGAAAAAGAAGATGATGTCACTGAAATTAAAGGCGTGGATGTTACGGCGGACGAGGACATCAAGGAAGACGAAGACATCAAGGAAGACGAAGACATCAAGGAAGACGAAGACATCAAGGAAGACGAAGACATCAAGGAAGACGAAGACATCAAGGAAGACGAAGACACATTGGCTGATAGAACTATCGATCTTGAAGTTATGAGTTATATCGATTTAAAAGAATTGGCCAAAGATCGAGGGATTGAGTTTAAATACAATATTTCGAAAGTAGATTTGATCGAGCTTATAAAAGCCGACATGGTTACGGTTCTGGACAAATAACTTAAGACAGGAGGAAACAAAAATGAATATCGCAATACATTGTGGTGGAATGCCTTTTGATGGAATGTCTATATCAGAAGGTAAAGGATTAGGGGGATCTGAATCTGCCGGTTATTACATGGCGAAAGAACTTGCAGCTTTAGGTCATACGGTTGTTATGTTTACTGAGTCACAGAGAACAGGCGTTTGGGATGGTGTACGGTATGAATGGGTAGGTGAGCATACCAAGGAAACACCGTTAGGAAGACGCTTTCATTTTGGTACACAGGCTCCGAATGATGTCATGATAATTCAACGACATCCACAGGCTTTTAGCTATGAGTATAATGCAAAATTAAAGCTTTGGTGGCTGCATGACCTCGCATTGTATCGTAATGCCGGACTTGTACAGGCACATTTACATTCGATAGATCAGATGTTGACTGTATCGGAGTTTCACAGGAATCAGGTTTCTGAAGTGTACGATATTAACAAAGATTTTATAACACCTACATGGAACGGTGTGGATTATTCTATGTTTGAAGGTCTCGAAAATCTGGAACGTGAAAAGAACAGTCTGGTATTTGCAGCAAGACCGGAACGAGGGCTTGAACCGCTTGTCGGTAAAGACGGTATCATGGAGAAACTCCCTGAATGTCATCTGTACGTTTGCGGTTATGAGAATACTACATCTCAAATGGCTTCGTTTTACAAGTACCTTTTTCAACGTTGTAAAGAACTTCCTAATGTCACTAACTTAGGGGCGTTGGGAAAGGAACAGTTATATAAGTTATTAGCTCAATCCATGTTGTACGTTTATCCGACAACGTTTGAGGACACAAGCTGTATCATGGTCTTGGAAGCAAATGCTGCCGGTACTCCGTTCTTAGCTTTTAAGACAGCAGCTTTACCGGAAACATGCAAGGGTAGTGGATCAAAGTTACTACCATTGAAAAAGGGAAAGGAGGATAAAAATAAATTTGCTCATACTGTAAAGTGTCTTCTTAATGATTCTGCGAAGTGGGAGAACCTTCATGAGAAAGCTAAGAATAAAAAACAGTCATGGGCGAGTGCTGCCAAACAATGGGATTCTCTTTTTAAGGATCTACTGAAAAAGAAATGTGATAACAAGATACGGTTACACCGGCATTTTGAGCGTTACAGTGACATAGTTCCGGCTGTGTGGGATGAAGCGACAGACGAAACTATCCCGGAGCTAAGCAGAAAGTACAAATTTTATTTTGAAAATAACTACAAAGAACATTTGGAGCGGTATTACAAGTACGAGAAAGATCGTGGAGTTATTTACGGCCCTGAATCAATGGTCGGTAATTCACGTTTTGAATGTGTCTCTGAAAAAATAGGTGAAATAAATCCAAAGTCTTTGCTTGATTACGGCTGTGCTCATGGACATTTCGTAATGAACCTGATGAAGCGATATCCTGATATCAGATATTTTGGAGTTGATATAAACAGGTCTAACATTGAAGCGGCTAAGAAATGGGCTATGGATGATGGTGCGACTCAGGAAGTCGCGGATAATCTATTTCTTGAAAGTTCCATTGAAGAAGGTTTTGAGTTAGCCAGTAAAGTTGACTTGTTACTCGCTTCGGAGATCCTCGAACACGTACCTGATCCAGTCAAGCTAATGACGGATTTAAAAAAGTATCTAAATCCTGATGGTTACGTGATTATAACTGTTCCGTATGGAGCTTGGGAAGCTGTCGGATATCATGAACATCCCGAATGGCGATCTCATTTACATCACTTTGAACGGCGAGATTTGTATGAGATATTCGGTTCACAGGATGAGTATAAACTGTTAGCCGTTCCTAATCGTGGTGAGTACGGTCATTTTGTATTGACGTTTAAAAACAGTAACACAAAATTTGGCTGTATTGATTACAATCGAAAGATAGTTGAACAGAATCCAAAAGAAACGCTGTCTGTCTGTCTGATTGCTAAAGATGCTGAGTACACAATTGGTAAGACTCTACAATCAATTGAACTGATAGCGGATGAAATTATCGTTGCTATTGATGAAACTACCACAGACGAAACGGAAAGAATTTGTAAAAAGTTCGGGGCAACTATTTTAAAAATCCCATCACCAATTAAGATCGGGTTTGATAAGGCAAGGAATCTAAGTATCGAGAACGCTATTATGGATTGGATATTCTGGATCGATTGTGATGAAACACTCGAACATCCATTGCGGATGAATAAGTACCTGCGTCAGAACTGTTATGATGGTTACGGTATCAAACAACATCACTTTGCTGCTGAACCGGCAGCTTTATTTAAAACAGACTATCCTGTCAGGCTGTTCCGTAATAATGGGAATCAGGAATTCTTCGGTGTCGTTCATGAACACCCGGAAAAAGGTTACGATGAGGGGCCGGGGAAGATTACGATCATTCCTGATATAGCGATAATGCACATGGGCTACAGTACGGAAGAAGTCAGACGAAAACGGTTTGATCGAAATTGGCCGCTAATGAGAAGGGAATGGAAAGCACATCCTGAGAGAAAATTAACTAAGTTCCTATGGGTCAGGGATCTGGCACACTATATTAAATACAATCTTGAGGAAAACGGCGGTATTATAACCAATAAAATGATAGAGTGTGCTGATGAAATGATAATTGTTTGGAGAGACTTGCTTAAAATGGGCGAGACTCGTTTACTCATTGAGACAATTCCTTTCTATTCAGAAGCGGTTAATATCAAGGGTAATGGTATTGAGTACGTTTTTAATTTGGAAGCAACGAAGTTTATAGAAGGGATCAAGCTTGACGATGATCCCATAATCGGTAGGTTTGCTTCTAAGGAAGACGTGGAAAATTTAACAAAACATTTGGTTGATCAGAAACTAAAATATTTTGATGATAGGTACTTTTAATGGCTTATATAACTTACACGGAATTAACTAATCGGTATCAGGTAATCACAACTTGGAATACAAGCGAATCTATTGTTACTGATGATTTAATTTATTATGCGGAAGTTGAACTCAACGGACGCTTGGCTTCTCATTTCACTGTACCATTTGCAGCCGCACATCCTACGGTGAAAGATTTAACTATGGATATGGCGTACTACAAAGCTCTTGTTACTAAAGATCCTGAGAAGGCTGAGAAGATACATGATGTTGTGATAGGACGGATCGAGAAAATTAAGAAAGGAGAGGAATACATTTACACTGGCTCGGGAACTACCATACTTCCAACAGGTGCGGGTGAAGAAATCTGGTCATCAACTGAAGATTATCATCCGGTACACAGTATGTTTGATGCCGAAGATCCTCTTACAAGGATAAGTTCCGAGCAGCTCTATGATGAAGCACAGGAAAGAGAATGATTTCAATGAAAATGGTCGGTATGAAAGCTTTTCAACAGGCTATGAAAAACCGACTAAAAAAATTGAAGGATAGGCGAAAGGTCTATGGTCGTGCTGTAGTTATAATTGATCGATGGATTCAAAAGAATTTTCAGCAAGAAGGTAAACTCGCAATGGGTGGTGGTGGCTGGAAATCTTTAGCTGCTGCCACGATTGAGCAAAGGAGAAAAGGAAAGAAATCAAGATTTGGAACTAAGATATTACAGGATAGGGGCTGGTTAAGAGACAAATGGAAAAAAACTTGGACAGCTCGTTATGGAGCAGTTCAGTCTAAAATGGATTATTCGGAAGGTCATCATAAAGGATTGGGACATTTGCCGGAAAGACGAATACTACCTACGGAAAAACAGATGATGCCTGAACTAACGAAAGTATTCGAACATTTTGTTTCGGTAAGTATAAAATAGTATCGAAAATAATTGTTGTGGGCTGATTAGACCAACGATCTCGACATGACACGTACCCAAACATGGGTAAATTTTAAACACGCTTAAAAGCTATCAGATTATGATAAATTTTAAAAACATAACACAGGCAATTGAGACAATACTGAACGCTCAATTGTCAGATTACAAAATAGTTCGGAACGAATTGAGAAACGTTGATCCGAATCAGGCTACATGGGGCAAAGGCTGGATAGGTATATACAGAGGGAAACTTGATTATGAACCTCATACAACCGGAGCCACACCTTGGCTTGTTTCTGCTGATGTCATTATTGAAATTCAGGTCGCTTCAATGACTTCAGGTGACGATGCTGAAGACAAGTTACAGGACGCTGAACAAGAGGTACTTAATGCGTTAGTAACCGATTTAACACTTGGCGGTACGGTATTGATGACAAACGGTTTTAGTATAGAGTACGACTATAACGAAGATGAACAGGTCTATTACCATGCTGCCGTAATTACAGTACGAGGAGAATTAAGAGCATGAAGATAAAATGGATTGATGATCAAAGAGAGGTGCCGGGAATCGGTATTCTTAATACGGATGATATTGTAAATTTACCGGCTGATATGGCAAAGAATTTCATAAAACAGGGGCAAGCTGAATCTGTTGGAAAAAAAAACAAAAAAACCAAAGATGAAATATAAGTTTCGACATTTTGCAATAATAGGATGTGGACTTTCAGGGAGTTCATTACTACAGAGTATTTTAAATAAACATTCTGAAGTTATTGTTATGTTTGAGCAGTATTCGAAGTCACCTGATTATTTCACACTTTGGATTGAAGAAAAGTATGAGCATGAGAAAAGGGGTGTTACATTCGGAATTAAGAATCCGGTAGAAGTTTTAATCAACAATAACTGGCCGGAGGAAAAGATATTAGAGATCAGCGATTACTTTTTTGTAATCTGGAATCTGAGAAAATTTAGTGGATATCTGGACTCAGCTAAAAGGCGATCAACTTTTATACATCCAAAAGCGAAAGAATTTTGGGATAAATCAAATGAACTGTACTGGAAGGTCAGGGAAAGGCACCCGGATAAATTATTGTCTCTTAATTTTGAAGAATTAGTCACATATCCAAAAAGAGAAATAATTCGAATGTGTGACTTTTTAAATATAGAGTTTGAGCCGGAAATGTTAGACGTTAAACATAACGATAAACTTAGATATTCCAACGGAAAGATACTTGCGGAAAAGGCATTTATATAAAATTTAAACAAGGAGAATTAAAATGGCATACGGAATGAAAGGACATCTTGGGATCTGTTTTCAACAGAGTTTTGGTACTGCTTATATCAGTAGTTTTTTCTATGTACCGCTTATCAGTGAAAGTGTTGTTGAGAGTATTCCACCCATTGTATCTGAGGGGATGCGTGGACGATTCGAAGAAGGTGACAGTTACGAAGGTGCTCATGAGGTTGCCGGTGATGTAGTAATCCCTGCACATCCGGTACTCTTAGGAGTACTGCTTAAAGCGTGGTGCGGTCAGTCTTCAGGTTCGTTAGCAACGTCAGTCTATACTCATACTTTTCAACCGAAGACCTCAGATTTTGGTACTATGGCTGCTGTTCCACCTATGACGATTGAGGTATATAGAGACAGTGGTTCTGCTCACCAGTATCATGATTGTTTATGTAACGGACTTTCGATTGAGATAGCGTATGGTGCAATAATTAAAGCTACTATGAGTATTATGGGAGCAAGTTTTGCAAAGGTTGCTAAAACAGGCCCAACATATATTGCAGGGAGTGAGTTTGTATGGAATCAGTCAAGTATCAGTTTTGGCGGTGCGGTTGATGAAGTATCTCAGATCACTTTAAACATGGCTAATAATCTCGAGGGAAGAGGTACACTTGACGGTACAAAGAAATTTAATCGGATAAAACGTGCCGGTTTTCGTACAATAGATGTGTCAGGTACTATTCTTTTTGTGGATGATGCTGAGTTCGATAAATGGCACGGACAGACTACACAGAAAACAGTAATCACGGTAACAGGCCAAGCTATTACAAGTGGTTATAATGGAACATTTGAGGCCGATATACCTACAATGCGGTATTCGGAGTTTCCGGTAAACATAGGTGGCCCCGGAATGATAGAGGTCGGATTTGCTGCGTCTGCGAAGTATAATACTGGTTCAGCGACAATGGCAAAGTTTACGTTAGTTAACACACAATCAGTTTATTAAACGAAAGGGGGAAGCATGGACGTTATAATTGGATGGAGTTCATACGAGACAAAATTTTTAGATGATCCGGTAACTATGGAGTTACGATCATTGAGAACGGAAGCATTTTTTAAATTACTTCCACTCATGCAGCATAAAAATGCAAAACAACCAAAAGAGTCTGTTGAGAAATATCTTAAGCGGCTAACACCGGAAGAAAAGATTGAGATACAGGGAGCAAGTATTAAGACTCAAAAATTATCGGTTGAAATATTTCCTGATCATGTAAAGAATATAACAGGAATAACGTTAAACGGCAAAGCACCGACTTTTGAAGATTTGGCACAGGAAGCAATTTTTCTTAATTTAGCGGTAGATATTTGTGGAGAACTTATATCGAGAACAAAACTTACAAGGGATGAGGAAAAAAACTCCGAAGGACTGTCCGCTTCTTCAACACAGGACGATTAATTAACGCAAACTTTGCGGGTAGTCCTTTTTCGGTATGGTTAAAACTTTTTCATATGTGTCACGAATGGACGTATGACGGTGGACAAGCAGTATCAAAGAGTAAAAGAACTTTTCGAACTGGTTACTATAAACGTTTATACTTACCGTCATCAGGTGATTTAAAGGATCAGTTTATTATTGTAATGGATATTTTAAATATTATTCGTATCGAGGAAAATGAGATAGCAACAAATGTCTGATAAAATAGAAATCATAATAGCTGCAAGAGATAAATTTAGTGGAGCCTTTGGTAAACTTACAGGGATGCTTCCATCTGCTAAGACACTGGCTCTTGGAACTGCTGCTGCAATCGGTGGTATAGGTACGGCTCTTATAGCTATGACGAAATCAACTGCTAATGCTTACGACAAGGTTCAAAAATTTTCTGAACGGATAGGTATTTCAACGGAAGCTTTAAGTAGTTATCATCATGCTGCGGAACTTTCAGGTGTTTCAACAATGGCTTTTGATACGAGTTTACAGAGAATGACTCGGAGGATATCAGAAGCCGAACAGGGAATAGGTGTTGCTGTAAATGCGTTGGATGAATTAGATATCTCGATTGATTCCATTACAGGGAAATCACCGGATCAACAGTTTGAAATAATTGCCGGGGCTATGGAAGGTATGGCAAGTCAATCTGATAAAGTCCGTCTTGCTATGCAATTCTTCGATACCGAGGGTGTCGGGATGTTACAGATGTTGACAAACGGCACGAAAGGTCTAAAGGAAATGACTACCGAAGCTGAGAGATTCGGTCTTGTTATCTCCGCTGAAGCCGGTGCTAATGCTGCTGCTTTTAATGACTCCTTAACACGGATAACTGCTTCATTTACAGGATTGAGAAATAAGATCGCTGAAGACGTGATGCCGGTAATGACTGAGATGGCGAATAAATTTGCTAACTTCGTGGCTGATAATAGAGAAAAGATTATAGACTTTGGTAAAAAGGCAGGGGGATCTTTTTTAGAGATAGTTGAAAAAGGTGTTTTTGCTGCTGCCGTACTTCATGATGCGTGGCGTGGTCTTGGAATGATATTTGCGACTATGCAAATCGGATTCTATAGTTTTATACAAGGACTCGAAACTACAGGAAAAAAGATCGGAGATTGGTTAATATCTACCGGGTGGGCTGAAAGACAATATGATGAGACAAAAAGATTTTTTAAAATAATGGATGCAACTGGTAAATCTACTGCTGAAACAGAAGCTAATTTAATCAAAGCTGAAGAGGCTCTTAATAAACTTGTGGAAACCGGATCGTCATTAGGTAGGGTGGAAGAAATAATAGATTTAATGAAAGAAAAATTTAAAGAATTAACTACAGAAATGTCCGAAGATAATTTTAGATTATTTTCAGATATTTCATCTTACTTAGAACTTAATGCTGCTAATGCTCAAACAAATGCTGATGAAATAGTTGAAATACATACAATGCGTCTTGAACAAATTCGAGAATTAGAAGCTGCTAAACAAGCTGAGGATGCTGTTATTTTAGCACAGTGGCAATCTGATGAGGAAGTACGAGCACAGGAAGAGATTGCAAGAACAAAAGCTATTGCTGATACGAAGATGGCGATTGAAAGACAGTTTTACAGTAATCTACTTGTAATCGGGAGAGCTTTCGGTAGAACTATGTTTAAAATAATGCAACTTGCAGCCGTTCCTCGTATGTGGATAGATGCCCATGAAGCAGCAACGAAATCATTAGCAGCTTATCCTTTTCCTTGGAATATTGTAATGGCTGCTGCGTCTTATGGAGCAGTAGCAGCTCATATCGCAACCGTGTCTGGTCTTGCACCGGCAGCTCATGGTGGTATTACTTCCGTACCAAGAGAACAAACGTTCTTACTGGATAAGGGGGAGCGGGTTTTATCACCTAATCAGAATCAAGATTTCACGGATTTTATTGGAGGTGGTAATGCCGGGTCGCAAAGTATAACTGTGGAAGTACTACCAAACGCAAGTAATGTACAGGCCATGCTTCAGATGGACAAAGACGATTGGTATAATATCGTAAATGATAAAGTCATACCGGCTATGAAACGTTTAAAGACCGTTGGAGTTGAAGTTTAATGGCGACTTTTGAATTGGGAATATCGAGTGCAAATGCTGTTACGTTTTATCCTGAGTGGGATTACAAGGCCGGTAAAATACAGATTCGTAATGAACATAGAACACGGGCAGGGAAACTAACTTTATATAAATGGAGTGATTATAAAACATTTGAATTTGAAGTAAATTGGGTAACTGCGAGTGACGCTTCACACGTCAATTCGTGGTTTGATACAAATACAGAATTGCTCTTTCTCATAACATCAAGCGGAGTTACTGCGGTACACAGTGTAATGCTGGTCGGAAAAGAAACACCATTGGCTCAATATAATAAGCCTTATGAGAATTATTATAAGGGATCGATATTGTTAGAGGGTTACTAAATGCCTACTGGTATTTTTTATTCTACGCAGAGCGGTGATGATACGACTTGGAATGATATAGATTTTCATAGTAATATTGTCAATAATACTTTGGGAAGTTTTTTAACTTATGATGGTAATACTTCAATCCTTATTCGAGATATTACACCGGGAAAAAATGCGAATATTATATCAGCTAAGTTAAAAATGTTCGCAATAAATTTAGGCCTTGGTAATTACGATAATGACACAGCTAATGAAAATATTTATTTTGAAGATACAGTCAATCCGGTTGCACCGACTAAGCTTTCAGAAGCATTAGCGTTAGAAATAAGATTAACTTCGCCTGTAGCGTGGAACGCTATTGAACACTGGACTACCGGACAATGGTATTGGTCACCTGATTTTAGTAATGCTTTTCAGAGCATAGTTAATAAACCAAACTGGCTTTCAGGTAAAAATGCTCAGATAGTTTTACTTAATAACGGATCAACGAACAATGCATTTAGAGCACTTGCAGCTTATGATTATAGTAGTGCTCAGTATAGACCGGAATTTCATGTTGAATGGTCACCTGCTGAAACAGGCTATGGTTTAGGTACAACAAGTGCTGATCAGATTAGTTTTAGTCCTAAGTGGGATAGTTACAAAAGGGGAAAAAAACAGTCAGCAATTCATAATAGATCACGTTCAAGTAAATTAAATATTTATAACTACGGAAGTTATAAAAGAATAGTGATAGAGACTGAATTTTTAGAAGCTGATAGAGCGGCAGAAGTTAACTCTTGGTGGGATAGTGGAACTAAAGTACAGTTTCATATAAATTCAGGAAATTCATCCGGGGTATATAGCATGATGATTATGAATGAATCAACACCATTTGCACAGTATAATAAACCTCATACGGATAGAATGACTGGTCGTATAGAACTGGAAGGGTACTAATGGTAGCAGTTACATCATGGTTTGTAGATCAGACGAATGCTCCGGCAACTGAACCGGACATGACTTTTTTAATCGGTACTTCCGATTATTCAGATCGTGTTATTAAATGGCCTAAAATCAAGAGGGAGTCGGAGAGTGTAAAGTTTTCAAGTGTCGCTGTTGCTGTTGATAATGTCGATGGACATTTTAACGGATTTTATACGAATGTTTATACAATACCGAATACCTGTACTTTAAAGATCGGGTTTACTCATCCTAACAGTAACGCTGAATTATTAACGGTATTCACAGGATTTTTGGAGGATGTACGATACAGTAAAAAACAATGTCTTTTGAAAATGAAAGACCGGCTGACTGATATGGGTGATCGAAAGGTAGGGGATTCTGCTTCACCGGTTACGTTTGCAAATACTATACCATCAGAGATAGCTTGGGTTTTATGTACGAGTTACGGAGAATTATCGACTACAAAGAGTTCTGCTAATCCTGACATTGATTACACTGAGTTTCAAATATGGGCTGAAACGTTTTCAAAAGATACCGTAATTTGTGGGGCAAACTACGAAGGAATGAAGGTTTCGAAGGCTTTAACTTCGATTGCTGAAATGACAGGATCGATGATTTGGGTAGGTGGTGACGGTAAAATTATATTTAAAAGATACGTTGATGTTTCGTCTAATGAAACGCTGATCACCGATCCAATTGATTTAAGAATAGATGTTGAGGGTAAACGGCTTGCAAATCGTCAGAGTGTTCATTTTGATTATGCTGTTGAAAGTAATTACTGGCAAAAACTGATAGTACAGGAAAATAGTGTTAGTGTTAGTTCTTACGGGTTGTATGATGATTTAAAAGAGGACGAAAATATTTGGTACGTTGATTCTGTATCAGCTCTTGGATTCGCACAGCGAAGATTAGGAATTTACCGAGAACCTCCGAAACGGTTTGAAGTAGACACACAGCTTTCCGGTGTCTTTAGAGATATGGGCGAGTCAATACGTTTGGTGGATTCTTTTTTTGGAATTACATCAGCCGATATTTGGCGTATTACCGAACATGAACTGGATATGCAGACAGGGGAGATGTACTTCGAACTTGATGGAGCGTTTTCAGGAAGTCCTTTTACACTGGATGTTTCTAAACTTGATGGAAGTGATTTATTATTATGATGAGAGGATGCTATGGCAACTTGGACTAACTTATCGGCAGCATTTGGTTATGGAACAACGTTAACCAGTGCACAACAGGGACAATTACGAGACAATATCACGGCAGCTTTTGAGAAAGCCGGTGGAGCCCCGGTACTGGCAAATGATTATGTAGTACGTGCCATGATAACATCAGGGGCAGTTGGATCAGTAGAAATTGGAGCTAAAGAAATTGATACGATACATATATCATCAGGTGCGATTGGAGCAGCCGAGATTAATATTCGAGCAGTTGGTTCTGCACAGTTGGATCAGAATCAAGTCACCGATGGTCATATGGATTCTAATTTAGAATCAGTTACTATGAATAATATAGTGGCGGGAAGTAATTTTTACAAAATTATTGTAAGTAACGGTGTTATAACATCAGTAGTAGAATCACATGCACCATAAAATTAAGGAGAATTAAACAATGTTAAATTTAGAAGTTCCAAAGACACCACTTGGTAATCAAACTTTTGCAATCGTGCAGTCAGATTATATCGATATAATCTTACTTGCTGCAAATACAAAAGAAGATCACACCATCCCTACGGATGCTCAATACGTGGTATTTAATTGCGTGGATGCCGGGGGTGGACAGGTAACGTTCTGGATGAACATTGATAACGATGCAGCGATACCTTCCGCTGATGTGACTGACGGATCGGGAAGTGAGCCGAATCCAACCATCAGAGATCTTCATGGACAAACAACAATCAGTTTAATTGCGGCACAGGCTTGCTTTGTCGTGATGGCATTTTATAAATAGAAACAGGAGGTAGAAAAATGGCTGGTGGAAATCCTTTTAATGTACCTGGCCCTCCGGCAATATTAGGGTCTAATGACAATGATAATAGTTTTCTCAGTGACGATGTTGTCGCGAATCGTGACGGATCGATCATTGAACGTCAGGAATGGATCATCAATGCTCTCGGTGGAGCACAGGCGAGATTTGAACAGAGTATATCGGCTACCGTTGAGGAAGATGTATATTTACAGTTCACCATAACTTTGTTTGATCTTGATGCCGGTGCTGTGGCTTCTGCGAGTATTGATATAACGAGTATCAGTAACGTGATGTCAAAGGGGACTGCTGCCGGTGCTGCCTTTAGTGCTGCCGGTATTACACAACCAACCTTTGCGAAGTCAAACGGTCTTGTGACATGCTCCTATCGTTTCCTTGCTGCTGAATGGGCGGTGGGTGACGTATATCGTCTGGTAGTTGGTGGTATTACTGCTGTCGTGGACGGTGAAACGGTTTATGTACCTGATATGGTATGGTCAAATCTCATTGTCGAAGCTGCTGATATGACGGCTGAGATGGCGAAGATACCAAAGTCCGATAGTACCATTACATGGAATGACGTAGCTTTACAATCGATTCAGGATGAATGTGAGGACGCTCTTGAAGGAGAAAATCTGGATCATCTTGCAAAGGTCGCTGTAGACACGAATCTTGCCACTACCGTACACGATGATAGTATCTTGGGAAATTTGTTTGCAAAAGCAAACGTTACTAATTTTAACAGAACTACCGATTCAATGGAAATGTTATCGGATAAGTTAGGTGCGTATTCCGGTGACGGTGGAGCTGATTATAACGATTCAGTTAAAGCAGCGATAGAACTTCTTAGTAAATTCATTGCTTCCGGTGACGGTGACATGGCTGGTGGTACTCAACTGGCTTCCAATAAATCTATTCCCGATGCTCTTGGTGTTACCGGAAGTGCAGCTATCAGTGAAGAGTTCAGTATGCAATCACTCTTTCAATTTCTGTATGGAAAACATGACACCGTACATATTCTCTTTATACTTCCTGAAGCTGTCGGAAGTATCAATGCGGATAATACGGTCTTACAAACTGAGTTAGGTAAGTTGGGTGAAGTTATGACAATCACACAAGCTGACTTACTTGCTCATGCCGAATTATCAAGCTATACTCTGGTTGTCTTGGGTACGAATAGCGGTACAGCTTGGACAACGGCTAACCTTGCAGACCTGAAACTCACACCTGATTTACCGATTCTCTGTGTTGATAAGGTGGCTTCCGCTTATCTTGAAATGGGTACTGACGGAGGGGATGCTGCTACAAAAACTGATATCAATGCCGTATCAACGATTGAGGGTAGTATTTTTGGAATCGGAGCGTGCGGATTAACCGGACTCGCTGCTGGTGCAAATGTAGTTTCAACTTCAGCTACTTATCACACCTTAGATATGTCTGATGTAGATATTACCGAAACGTGGTGGGCTTATGAAACTGCTAATGCTAATACGGATGTTGTTTTAGGTGGTATTTTCAAACAGCAAAATGACGGTGAACTCGGTATTGATGAAGAAGGTGATCCGGTTCCGGGTAGTTTGATATTTGCCGGGTTCTGTTACGATGCGTCTGAACTGACAACATTAGGAAAGAGTACTTTTAAGCTGGCTGCTCTTATTCTGATTCATGAACGTACTGTAAGTTCATCAATTGCAATCATTGGAGCGATCAGGGATTTTGAAAAAGAAGTTATCGGTAATCAAAAAAGCTTGTTATCAAATCCACTCCCTTTAGCTGATTTTATAACTGGTTCAAATTCTGGTTTAGGAGAGCCTTTACCAACAGATATTTCTCTATATGATGCAGTTCGAACTTTAGAGGGTTTATGTTTTGCCGGAATTATAACGACAGCGACAAGTGCTACGGAATTTAAGGTTGCGAAGTTAGCTAATAAGGGAACAAATGTTTTTAATGATAAATTTTACATTCAGATAGTCGAAGCTGATAGCGCTGCACCTGAAGGGGAAGTTAAAAAAGTATCAGCTTATACGACAGGTGACGGTACTTTCACAACGGCTGCTTTCTCGGTAGCTCCTGATGTTGGTGATCAGATAATTTTATATCCTGAAAGTATTTTTGCTATTGGACAGATAGCTGATGCTGCTCTTGCAATGAACACAGCTTCGAATGGAGCTCAAACAATCGTAACACTTCTTCGGAGTATCTTAGAACGATTAGGTGAAACACCGGCTGATTCAGATGATAGTGCTCATACTATTCTTGGTCAACGTGATCTCACTGTTCCAGCAATGAACGCAGCAATGTCAACTTCAAATTCAATTATTGAGATAGTTAGTGCTATTAAGGAACGTTTAGGTGCAACTCCGGCAGACACTGATGATCCACTTCATTTGATTCATGGTCAAAGAGATGATGCAGCTCCGGGTATGAACGTTGCTCCGGCTAACTCGGATAGTATTATAATGCATTTGAAAGCTATCCGTGAAACAGTTGGACAGGAGCCTGCCGATGCCGATGACTCTCTTCATACTACAGTTGGTCAAAGGGATGCTACGGCTACGTCAGATGATCTTTCTGATATTGCTTCTACAGGTTTGAATGCAAAGGTTAGAAGGGCGTTGTTAAGATTTTCAGCCGGTGCGTTCAGCACAACAATTGATCCCGGTGGTTCTGCCCGAACTTGTCTCGAAGATCTTTGGACAGATTTAGGAGCTATGATTGCCGGTGCTGATGGTATTACCACATGGCCGGCTGCTGCTGATATCGGAGATGGTAAATCCCTTGCTGAAGGAATCAGGGCTATCCTTACCTCGCTCGTTGGTGGAGATAATTTTGATGGATATACAAATATCAATAATACAGCGAATGTGTCTATCAATGCAGCTTTACAGAATATAGCTACTATTTTTGGAGCTAATGCTGCTAACGTTTTCAATCCGACAATAACGGGATCAGCGAGAACTGACCTTGATACAGCTCTCGCGGAATTAGCGAAATATTTTGCTACTAACGGTGCTGCTATTTCATCAACGGTTGATCCGGGTGGATCGGCAAGAGCGACACTTGAATTGATACTTGAAGATATTGCGAAGATGTTAGCTGGTGGCGGTGGTATCTCGACCTTTCCATCTGCTGTTGCTCCCGGTGACGGTGTTTCGATGGCTGAAGTTATCAGAGCTAATTATGACGCTCTAACTGGTGGATTAACGGCTGCGGAAAGATCAAAGGGGAAGCTTCAAATAGCAGCTACAACCATTGATCTTGATCAAGCTGCCGGAACCGATACTTTATTTACGGGTACAACTCAATCAGTTTTATTGACAGGGCTAACTATCAGAATACCTAATGTTGATATTTCCGGTGGCGCTTTAACATCTATTTCAATCCAAACAGATGATGTAACCCCGGCTGTTTTAATAAGTGCAGCAGCCGGTGCTCTTGGAAATCTTACAGAGGAAGCAACTCTAACATGGTCAGACCCGGCAGGAATACTTATTCCTACTGGAACACTTATCCAATTAACAATTGCAGGCGGGGCGGCAGGTGTTACTTGTACTTGTAATATTGTTGCTCAATGCCGAGCGGTGGTGAATTTAGGATATTTAGCCTAATAAGGAGAAATTAAAATGGCAGTACATATACATGGACGAGAAATTATAAGAGAAACGACTAATACCGAAACTCTATCTGGCACAAAAACACTTGTGATTTCAGACGCTCAGATTCAATATTTAAATCCAGATGGTGCTGATAGAGATGTTGTCGCTTCTGCTGAAGCGGTTTCTGACGGATTGGAATTTAGTATATTCAACACAGGCGAAGAGCTTCTAACATTTAAAAATGATGGCGGGGATACTATTGACTATATTAATCCATATAGTTCAAGGATATTTAAATGTGATGGCACTGATTGGAATTCTTTAAAAGACATTGCTGATCTTATTAATGCAGTTGCTTATGGAGTTTCATGGGATGAGGATGATTCGAGCCCAACATTGACAAGAACAGGAGCCCTGATTGGCGTTGCGGCAGGGATAACGCCCGGAAACGTGCTTTTACCCATTCAGGCGGTTATGCGGCGGTGTGTGATGGCTGATGACGGAACTATAGAATACTATCTATCCGCCACAGACAGTACAAAGAAAGAAGATGGTACAACTGCTTCCGATTTAGTTGGCGGTGATGGACAGGTGATGGTTGAGATACCTAAGTTCTATTACAAGTATTCTTACATCGCTGCTACTAATGTTCATAATTGGAGCATTGCAAGTGTCATGCTTCCGGGTTATAAACTTCATCCGGCTTTTATGAAAAACGGTGCGGAAGTAGATTTTCGATACATGGGTGCTTATGAAGGTGTGCTTTATGATGACTCTGAAAGCAAATATGTTAATGGACTTTATATGCCTTCAGATGCTACATATACATTTTCATTTCTTGATAATGGTGGGGGAGATGATACTATTACGGCAGATGCTAATACTAATGCTTTCACTAACCTGGTAGCAACGGTAGATAAAATTGTAGTGTCTGGAAGTACCGTAAATGATGGGACTTATGATATTAAAAGTGTGACGGATACCGTAATTACTTTAAATACTGGGTCGTTAGCTGGAACACAGGCGAATGATCAGTGTGTAATTCAAGTGCAGCGAGATTGGACAGCTACCACTGGAGATGTTCTTGGAAGTGTTTCTGGATTCGCTCCGATGAATTATGGAACGAGAGATAACTTCCGAGATGTAGCAGCTACCAGAGGAACTGGTTGGAGATGTAATGATTACGATTTGGTTTCAGCTATTCAACTTTTATATCTTGTGGAATATGCAAGTTTCTACTCCCAAAGCGTAATTGGAGCCGGTCTAACAGATTGGGCGGCTGGCTGGCCTGTTTGGAATAATTCTAATCCGATTGAAAAAACAGGAAATAGTAATTCAGACGGAAATGCCACGGCAAATACGTCTGGTGGTGATGCTACCGCTGGTTCATATATGAGTTATCGGGGAATTGAAAACTTCTTTGGACATATTTGGAAGTGGGTAGACGGTTTTAATATAAACGGGAATATTCCGTATGTACATAATACAGATACGGAATTTGCAGATGATACAACTGCCAATTACACACGTTTGGAAGATGTCAATGGAGATGGAATCACTCTACATAACGGTGACGGGTATCAAGTAACGTTGGAACAAATTGATAGAGGATTTTTACCAGCATCGGTTGGAGGATCAAGTTCGACATATATTACTGATTATTATTATCAGGCGGCGGGGTGGCGTGTGGCGGAGCTGGGCGGGGTTGCGAGTCATGGCGCATTTGCGGGGGTCGCTTGTTGGTATCTTAGTATTGCGGCTGCCTCTTTGGATCGGATTATCGGTTCTCGCTTGTCTTTTTGATTGTAATAATAAATATTACACTTTTAGTTAGGAGAAATTAAATGAAAGTACAATCAAAAACATATCCTGAGATTACAAGGTCAAAAAAAGAAAGAATTGTTAGGGTTCCTCATAATATTGATGAGATCATCGTAGATGAAGAAACTATATACCAGTATGGCGAACAAATATATCCTGATGATGGACATGATATTGCTGACACAGATTATTGGAATGCGAGAGCAGCAGAAAGCGATAGTTTGTTAGAATCGGCCAAAGACCTAGTGATTAGTTTAACTTATGATCAAATTGACAATCATATTGATACGGTTTTTAGTAGCCTTGCTGTTGATCAGAAAGCTTCGTTGAAAAAGCTATACAAGGCTGTATTGTATTTGCTAAAAAGATAAACTAGCAGAGGTTAATGTTCTGAAAGGAGGGTAAACATGGGTTGCCCGAAAGAGTGTAATAGTAGGTTGTCGGATCATCATAAGAGCCTGTACGATAAGGACGGTGTTGTTAGGATTTTAACTAATAAAATTGATGGTGCAATTGGATGTATCGGTAAAAAAATATCGTGGAAATCTTTCGGTATAATCATGATAACGGTAGTCAGTCTGATAACTTGGTACGCTGATCATATATCTGCTGATCGAACTTCAAAGGGTATCGATATTGCCAATAATACGAAAGAGATTGCTGTTACTGTTGAAAAAGTTACTGCTGTTGAAGCCAATATCAGAGATATAAAAACTACACAAGCTGAGATATTAAACCGGCAATTTACCCTTGATGAACTAAGACAGGTTATTAAAGAAGCCGTTAAAGAATGACGATCTGTGATAACTGTAAAACAAAAACTGTCGTAATTTATATCACGGAAGAGGGCGATCTTTGTGATGAATGTAAAGACCTTTTAAATAACAGGAAAAGAAGAATGAAAATAGTTGAAATCATACGATTGGAAGAAGATTTTTATTTTGGAACCTTCGGTGTGCTGAAGATAGATAAAAAAGTTTTTTGTGTTACGTTAGAACCGCCGGATAAGTTGAATGTTCAGAACGTATCTTCGATACCGGCACAGCAATATGTTTGTGTTTCAATAGTGTCTCCAAAATATAAAGAAACATTTGAAGTCACGAATATAACTGGTCGTAGTAATGTGCTGTTTCATGCTGGAAATATAGTTGAACATACTAAAGGGTGTATTATTTTGGGGCAGTATTGGGGGAAGCTGAAAGATAGCAGGGCTGTTTTAAATAGTGGAAAAACGTTTAAAAGATTTTTATCTGAAATGAAATCTGATGATTTTCATTTAACAATAACGGAAAACTATTAAGGGGGTAAATCATGTGGTACAAAGAAAAAACTTTATGGGCTGGAGTTGCGGGGATCGTTGCCGCTGCCGGTGGATTTTTTACAGGAACCATGTCACCGGGATTTGCTTTACAAGCGGCGGTTTCGGCAGTAATGGTAATTTTCTTAAGAAAGGGAGCTGGTAATCCTAAACCTAAAAAGTTGCTTGCTCAAAAAACAACACGTGCCGGTCTTGTGTCGATAGCTGCTACGGCTGTTGGTGCAGTTACAGGAACGTTACCGATTGCTGTTGCTGTTCAGACTGGACTTACAGCTTTGGCTGGTATCTTTTTACGGCAGGGAATCAATAAGTCTAAGTAGGCGAGGATTGCTTAACTAAAGCGGCGATCTCTAAGATTGCCGCTTTAAGTATGTTCTCAACTATATCCTTTGCCATGTCACTACTATAACCATTCGGTGTTTTAATCAGCATGTCTAAAAGACGTACTGCTTCACTACGGTGAGACTCGGCTTGTTCTGATAATTTCATTTTATCCCTCCATAAGTCCAATAGGTTTCAGACATTTACATTTTTCCTGTAATCGCCAGTTCTCCCGGATAAGTTCAAGGTTCTCCGTACTGACTTTAAATATCTCATTTTGAAGTTTCAGGTGTTCCGTTCTAAGAAAGATTAGGTCAGTGATACCGTAGATCGCTAACAGTAATATTATGATCGTAATAGTAACGTAAATGACTCTCATCTTTCATCTCCCTCTATCGGTAGTGTTGCTGTTTTAAGTTCATTAAGTCTTGTTAAAGCACCGGCACAGAAAACATCTCTTTTAATTTCCCATATCGACATTAAATTATCGTTATCTACTGGACAATCAAGTAACAATTTATAAGCACGATAATGAACGTTAATTATATGGTTTGCGATTGCAAGTGCTTTCCTGATTTGAAAAGTTTTATTTTGATACATATTCACCGATTGTTTCCATATTAAAGACTCTCCACCTTTTTTGTAATAACCATCTTTGGCATGGATTAAAAGTCATAGTTGTTAATATCTGTTGTGTATAATCACCCCAATCAAGAAAGTCGCACCCAACCCGAAGCCAATCATTAAAAATTGCTTGCCACATTATTTTTCCTTTTAAAGCCCTGTTCGCATCTCGCTACTTTACCCGTCAGGGCTGGCCGGGTCTATAAAAGGAATAACTGCTCCGGTATTAACGCCCCGGAGTTGGGCGTGATTGATATAAACATTTAACGTCCTCTTTCAAAAGTTCCCTTTTACTTTCATCCTTGGCATTATCGATACACCTTTTTAGAAATATCTCGACATCCTCAAACGTGTCGAACCTATACCATTTACCATCAAGTGTGATAGACCAGTGGCCTGTGTAACTGATATTAAGTATTTTGCCTTTCATCATTTTGTTTGTGTAAATTCCCCGCACTTCGGACAAATATAATAACCGGCTAAGTACTTAATTCCGTGAATTTCTTTAGTACAGATTGGTTTATCATCTGCCGGCAACTCCGTAATCCTCAACGCCCACGTACCGTCATCACGTTTAATCCATTGACCGGCATTTATTGATTTACCGTCATCAGTTTCAACCTCCACGAAATGACCAGCATTGTGTACAGGTGCCCCATCGAAGATTATATTAATTGGTTTGCTCATTTTTGTTTCTCACGCCGATGCTTCTGCTCTTGTATCAGGATTTTAAAATACACTTCAATAGGCTCACGTTGTTGTTTACGGCGTTCTTTTTTCTTTTTTTTTCTTGCTCATTTGACACCTCCGTTATACATCGACAATTAAAATGTTTAGGCGGTACTATAAAACTCCTTACAAAATACTCTTTATCGAATAGTTTTTTGTAAACGATTACAGTATTCCTGATAGTTCTGTACCGCTTCCTGACAAAGAATAATAATACTTTTTCCCACCATTTTTTATCAATCATTTTTCACCGCCTATCATTTCATCCATGTTAAGGTACGTGTTTTAAAAGATCGTCTGTCTAATCGTCTCTCACTTCGTTACAGGCGATATTTTAACGAGGTCTGGAATAACATTATCGATATAATTTTCGAGTTTATAAAGACGTTCCACCATAGACTTAATATCGTCTAATCCCTGTATATCTTTATTGACCATTGCCTTTAAAGCGTCCTTGAAATTATTGTAATATCCTTTAGCTGTATAATGGATATCGCCCTTTGTCTTGCCGGACTGGATTACACCTTTTTTGGATAATGTGACACATACTTCATCTGCCGATAGATACCATTCGTCTGTTACTTTGATCATAATTTTTTCCTTTCTAAAGTAATTGTAATTGACCCTGCTTAATATAAAGTTTGTTTGGACTATGGTGCATATCCTGATAAAATTTAATATTACTGATTGTAAATTTAATGGCTTCATTTATACCTTTACCATGATTGTAACCTTCACAAATACATTTGCATTTTTTGTTCTTAGCATTATAACATCGAGCATCACACCTACCGATAATTTTTCCATCTTCGTTTTTAAGCATCATGATTGTTGTCATAATAGATTTCCCTATGGTTTCAGTATTAATTTTTTCCAATTTTTTTCAATATAGTCAAGAGTTTCTTTATAGCCCTGTTCCCTGTCTAAAACGTCTTGATAAATTTCATCATCCCGGTATTCTAAAACAGCACATTCTATTAAATCCCTCATAACCATTGGTTCAAGTGCATCCAGTTCCCACGAATCATAACCGAATTCATCCGTGTATTTCGAACATCGAGGATCGGTAGTCTTAGCTGGATTAGGTGGTGGATCGTATGTTTCAATTTGATCCATATTAAGAGCAATTCTATTAACGATTACATCACACCAAAATTTATTATGTCTATCACCGATATCTCTGGTCATATCTATACCAGATGGATCATGATCACCAAGGTGTATGATTACAGGAAACTGACCGTTCTCCTTATATTCGTTTAATCTTTGAGCAGCTTTCCACATAGAACTTTGGCTTGTATATCCTTTACAGGCAAAGAACGGAACATCGAGATCGTTACAGATAGGTTCTATAACACCTTCGAGGGCTTCTTTCTCAATCCAAACTTCAACGTGATGATCCTGTCCTTCCCAATGATCGAGTCTGAATCCCCATGCTGCCGATCTGATAATTTGTCCGGGATTATTCCAATGCGATAGAGATTTAAGCTTACGTGTTCTATCTTCTATGGCTTCCCAATCAACATATCCACAATCTCTTGCTTTGCTGATTAATGAACTAAGACGCTTATAGTTCTTTTCGGTATTTTTTGTATCAAGCGGTAGTCCATGTTTTCGATTATATTCTTCATCAATCCAAGAATCTGGAAATAAATCTTTGCCAATGAACTGATAGTAAAGCTGTCTGACGGTCAAAACCATATCTTCAAGTTGATATTCTTCTATGATTTTATTAGCAGCATTGATTATCTCCAAAGTTTTTTCTGTGACTTTTTTATTGATGTATTGAATTTTCATAGTGTGCTCCTTTCACGGTTTCGGTAATAATGGATTCCAGCATGAGCTGAAGTTCTGAACTGAACGAACTAATCCCAAAGTCTGTTTCGCTCTCGTTGCAGCCACGTAAGCAACTCTTACTTCGTCATAAGCGGATCTCTTATCCCTGTCAATCGAGTCACGGATCTTAGGTGAAATCGATGTATCAAACCATACATAATCGGCTTCTCCACCCTTGACCGAATTATGTACGATAGCTCCTCCACTTATATAACACTGATGTGGATGAACATTAAGACTATAAACTTTTCCTTGATAATGGTTTTTTTTTATTAAAACAGGTAAAAAATCAGGTTTGTTATTCCACGGCACCCTATTTAAAAAATTATCTGTCGGAACTGGAATTTTCATATAATGACTTATAAGATTAGCGGCAATAGTTTCAAAAGCACTTCTGAGATTTCTTTTAGTAACGTCATTTTTTGGAGATGATCTTGTATATAATGGATAATTTTTATTTAATCCAAAATCTTTGAAGATTTTTTTGACTTTTAAATTCGAATCATTTTTTAAATCTTCATGAACAGCATGAACTTCTTGTGTAGTAAATTTTCTACATTTATTATTGATTTCAAATGTTAATCCCGTTATTCCATATATTGTCTGAGTTTTACATTCTGCAATCAATGCTTCTTTTCGTGTATTATAAATTCCTAATATCCATCCATCTTCTGCTTGTTCAGTTGCTAATCTTGCTCCTATACCGGCTGATCTATATGGTTTTCTTGCTGACACACAAATACCTATTCTCCACCAATTCTTTCTACGCATTAAGTAAAGAACATATTTATCTATAAATTTATCGGTAAATTTTGCAACGATTCGATGATCTGGTGTAACTCTGGTTATCGATTTCTTAGTTGATATCGTTATTAATTCTCCTGAATATTTTCTATTACTGATTTCAAAAGAAAACCCATCCCCAGCGTTTGTATGTCCTCTCATCAATCTATTCATTTTTTTACTATAACTTAATAATTTATGAATATGAGGATTAAGATTTTTTATTGTGACATCTCCATGCCATGCTGTTGAGATTTTTTCATCTCCGGGAGAGCAATGTACCGTTCCAACTATTGTATTTGGCTTAGCTGAGAATATGTTCTTGTTTCTTTTTTTGAGTATCAGTAACCGTTCAATCAAAGGTACAATCTTTCCGGTCAACCGGAAGACTTCAAGAAGCGGTCGCTGATCACCTTTTTCCACAAAGTTGTCCTCGAACCCTAAGATGGCTAAGTCGAACAAGTCCACACGTCCATTGTCCGGCATTTCGAGTATGGTTTTTTTCATCCCACGCCTGATGTTATCCTTTGCAATCATCTTTTCAACCATCAACTGAAAGCGTACAGTCGAAACTTCCTTACCGGAAAAAATCTCGAAGAAGGTTTCAATAGCTCTCCACGACTTAGTTCTCTTGGGATTCCAGTACAGGTTTTCAGGCCTGTACGGATTATACCACATAAGATCTTGATTGATTAAGAACTCTATCCATTGCGGTATCTGGTAATTACACCTACACAGGATCATGTGTATTCCCGGAAGTGACAGGTCAGGCTGATCAACAACGTCAACCTTACCCTTGGTATATCTTGAATCAGGCTTGTACGTTGTGTTCTCACGATTTTTTGCCTGTACGATAATTCGTTCCCCATAATCGTGAACAGCCGGTGGAACACGATAGGACTGGTCAAGATGTTTCAACCAGCCGTGTTCAAGGTCTCTGAAAACTTCTGGTACGGAACCGGAAAAACGAAAAATCGCTTGGTCACTGTCACCCGCGTAAGTCGTGTTCACGGTTTGTTCGCTCCATAATTGTGTCAATGTGTATTGAAGTGGTGTCAAGTCCTGTGCTTCATCAACGAAAAGTATCTCTATACTTGGACATAATTCTCTTTCCAATACCTCCTCGAGCATACCGGTAAAAT
>Ga0209976_10000483_pt1 | contig 26541 bp, 26 predicted proteins | sample SumtaG_FD_182806 | JGI IMG/M metagenome (GOLD analysis project Ga0209976, IMG submission 182806) | Deep subsurface microbial communities from Indian Ocean to uncover new lineages of life (NeLLi) - Sumatra_00157 metaG (SPAdes) (version 2) | ecosystem: Environmental > Aquatic > Marine > Oceanic >...
CGAGAATCTCTGCTATCTCGCTGGAGTACAGTGTCTCCATTTTACCGGCCGCGTCGGGCTTGAACGGCAATCCTGCGCTGTTGATCTGCAGTCGGTGGCGCTGGCCGCTGATCATAATGGTCTGTCCACGTTCAAGGCCCACGGCCAGTTGGTCTAGCTCCACCATATTCTCTTCGAACCGACGGGCCACCTGCCGGGTTTCACCCGCCGGTTGGACTTGGGTGCCTAAAATGTGGACTACCGCGTTTCGGGGATGGAACCAGGACAGATGTTCGCTCACGTCCAGTTCCAGGCGGGTAACGACCATCGAAAGGCTGAAGTCTTCCTGCTGGTGCTCGGTGATCTGGGATATCCGGTATGCCTCCACGTATGTCGGCTTCTCAACGACGATCCACTGGCCTACTTTCAAGTCGGGGAATTTGCCCTCCAGCTCGATCCAGTTGCGATCGGGGGTGATGGCCAGGTCGGGCCAATGCTTGTAGCGGTCGGTGATGGGGTGCCCGGCCAGGGTGCGCTTCAGCCGGCCGGTTTTACCGCTGGTTTCGGCGTGATCGCCTGTCTCCCATTGGGTGATAGTGGAGTCCCTGCTCCCGCTGAACAGGTATTCAGCGCCGGGCATGAAGACCAGGGCGGTCACCGGCTCCAGATGGTGCTGGTTGTAGCGGATCGGGCGCCAGACCTGATTATTGTTACCATCCAACGTCACGTATTTCCACAGCCGGACCAGGTGATCGTTGCTGCCGGTAAGAATTAAGGGCGGGTCATGTCCTTGGGGATTGAGTGCCATACTGGTGAAGCCCTCCAGGTCTCTACTGACCATTTCCTCACCATTGATGGTTTCGAGTGCTTCGTAAGACAGACTCCCAGTAACAGCGGTAATACTCAAAATGTGTATTTCGTGGTCCAGCCCGGCGGAGTATAACTGCAGTGTGCCGTTCACTTCGGCGAATGCCAGCCCGCTCACCGTCCTATCGTGCTGTGGTTCGGGCGCAGTCACCGGCTTGAGAGTATCCGCCGGCCAGAGCAGCACCTGCCCGTCCTTGGTCCCACCTGCAATCCAGCCCCGGTCAGGTGATATTGCCACCGCCGTCAATGTGGCGGACCCGACCTGCGCGCACAACTCATCGCTGATCGTATTTGTGGCCGGATTGAAGGTGTATCGGGTGAGGTTGCCCTGGTCATCCCCAACCACCACCAGCATGCTCCCGGTCAGCTCCCCTGAAGGTTCCCTGTCTTCCAGCACTGCCAGACAGGTCAGGGCGCCACCCTCGGTCAGCTGATGGTCATGTGACACCTCCCAGGTACCTGTGTCCCACACTTTAATCGATTTATCCCGGCTAACGGAAAGCAGGTAATGACCATCATGGATATAGGCCAGGCCGGTCACGGGCAGGTCATGCTCCCGGAGGGTCCGCCTTCGGCCGCCGGTGCGGGTGTTCCACACCTTGATGTACCCGTCAGTGCAACCTGACGCTAATCGCGACCCGTCGGGCGAGACCGCCAGGCAGGTGACCTCATTGGGCACCCAGGTCAGATTGTATTTCTTAGTGATAACCGCTCTTCTTTTAACGTCCCACAGCGTCTTCCACTTGGGTGCGTTGCAACCGAACATATGGGCTTTATCCTGGAAGATGAATACATCCGGATAGTCGGCAGGCAAGACCTCCTTTTGTTCCTCTAAATACCCCAGACCTTTCTCCCAAGTGACCAAAGTGTTCTCCTCCTTCGGAAGTAGCTCTACCGATTTGAGCGGGCGGAAATCCCACCTTTCGCTTCCGTAGTGGATTTTTCGCTTTTGACCCACCAGCAACAGGGCGTTACCCGGTTTGATTGTCTTCAGGAGTCCTTGCAGCAGCAGCTCCGTCTGATCGAATACCACCGGGGCCGGGTCCACCAACGACAGTATAGCCAGCGTCAGGTCGTTCCAGTCGGCCCGGGCCTCTATCTCCTTGAGGGTTTCAAAGGTCTGGGGCATTTCGTCCTGGCCTGGAATGCTCATCACCGGGGTCCCCGCCGGCACCTTGACTTTCTCAGGTGCGCCGGGGGCGGTTTCCACGGTGAAGGCTACTTCCGTGCCGGCAGCAACTCCCGGGTCCAGCTCATAACCGATCGACCGTGCCAGGGCGTGCACGGACCGACGCTCGGTGGCTGTGCGCAAATAGCCCTGATTGGCGATCCGTTCCTGGTAGAAGGTGAGGATATCCTGCACCACGGCCCAGCCGTCGAGCAGGGCGATGGCGGGATCATCCGCCGCCTTGGAGGAAAGGCCTTGCAGCGGCCGCTTACCACTGTCCGTCCACGGTGGAACCGTCTGGGTCGCTAACCTGGCCAGCATGCGGCGCAGGGCGGTGGTGTAAGTGCTGGAGCGGTAGGCCAGGGTCGACAGGCCCGGCCGGTTATAGTGCCGCCGGGGAGCCGTCGGTCCCGGGCCGCTTTCCGGTGACTTCCCGTTCATCAGCCTGCCTGCATCTTAAACTCGATCCGGCCGTTGTGTGGGGCGTTGGGATCGTTATCCAGGCGAATAATCTCCAGCCGCTGGGCTTGAATGTAGCCCGTATCCAGCTCATCCCTCGCCGGCTGCCCCCAGCGCTGGAAGCGGAAGAGATGTACCCATTCAATCCCGGTAATCTGCATGGCCCGGTCTACCACCTGGCTGAGATACACCGGCTGGCCGAAGGTGAAATTGTCCGGGTGGAAGAAGCACTGCTCCGATTGGGGGCCAACCGTCCCAATAAACGACCGCAGTAGCGCTTGCAGCACCTCACTGGTGAGATACCCCGGCTGCACCTGCACCCGAACGGCGATATCCAGGGGCACGAATCGGGGGCCTTCAATTCCCAGGTCGTGTCGCGCCAGCCGGAAGCGCTCCAGAAATGACCGCAGATCGGTTTTGAAGGCGGTATTGACCGGATAACCGCCTTTCCGGTCCACCAGCAGGAAAACCGTGTGCCAGCTGCCAGTCCACCGCAGGGTAGCCTCCGCCTTCTGCACCTCCGGGTGGCGCTGGGCCATGGCGGCATAGTCTTCCGGTGTTACGGCCCGTTCCTGGCGCCTGAAAGCCTGGGGTGCATGGTACTTGACCTGCTCCAAGGTTTCCCAAGTGACGCCACCCTGGGCCGGCAAGGGATTGTACACTTTGATCTCATCCGGCACCAGTTGGGTACCCGCCGGATCGACGTAGGCCAATGAATCGGCCCCGATGTTGCCCTGCTCTCCGTTCCCTAAGCGGCAGCTGACCGTAAACCGAGTTGCTCCGGCCGGACGTCGTCCTAGTGTGTTGTCGCCGAAGCGCAGGCGGGAGCTGCGGTCGCTCTCGGTTTCCACCACGAATTCCTGGGCATCGCGCGCACTGCTCAGCAGGTCCTGCTGCGGCAGCCACTTCTCGCCGTGTGACTCCAAGGTTACCGCGGGCAGCGCCCGGCGGGGGTCCTGCCGCAAGGCGTCAACCGCCGGTCTGGTTTTAGCCTCTTGGTGATTATAGGGGCAATAGTAAGTGAGGTCCTGCTCGCTTAGTCGGGGCCGGTAGGGCTTCTTGCGTGGCGCCACTTCAGGTTCCATCAGGATATTCCGGACAGTTCCACCGTGATCGGCCAGCACGATATTGCCCCGAGCCACGCTAATCGGTTCTTTCATAGTGTCCGGATCCTGATAACCCAAGGTAAGGTCAAACGGTAGTGCGTCTTCGGGCGCCCATTCTATCTCGATCAAATTGGTTTTGGGGGTGGTCAGGCAATCTTCCATCTCGCGGATTGCTGTCAGCCGTACGAAATGGCGATGATTGGGATCCAGATCGCCTTTTCCCGATGGTGAGGACACTTCCTCGAACAGAAGTACATCTCCCACTTTTAGCTTGTTCAGGATGCGTCCCTGAGCATTGGTCGTCATGCTACTCGTCGCTTCATCCAGCAGGGTAGTCTTTGTCGTCCCTGCGGCCAGAGTGGAGCGCCTCTCACTCCAGGTGTAAAACTGGATTTCGTTATGTTCCTGGTACAAGGTAATTGGGTGCAGCGTCTCGAAGACCATCGCTCCGGCACCTAATGCGGCCTCCAGGTCCAGGGGAAGAGGGCTCATCCGATGGTTTCCTCCGGCTGAATTTCAGCGGCTGCCATATTTTGGCTTCGGGACGCCCCTCTGAGACGGGCATAAAGACCCTCGTCGTAACCAGTAAGGAGACGCAGTCCTTGATCTAATTTTTTACCGTTCGCTGACGAGCTTATAACCTCCAGAAATGCCCATACTCGGGCGTTACAACCCTCGTGCGTATGATAATCCAGCAACCGGGCATGCCGGCGTACCGATGTCCGCTGGCGGGCGGTGTCTAAGTATGCCTCGGTAGCCGCCGCATCCTGGTAATAACTCAGTTGGTCCGCTACGTAGGCCAGCAGCTCCACCAGGGCCACTTCCACGTCGCTGGGGTTTCTTTCATTCCAGCCGGGCAACGTCAACGCCAAGCGATCCAGGAGCAGGCGGCGGAAACTGGCGTAATCCTTAGCTAGATAGTCGATGTTCGGGGCCGGGGGCGCCTCGGCGGCCAGTGCTTCTTCGACCTGCAGGTCGAACTGCAACGGTTCGCCGGCCTGAAAGGAGAACTCCACCAACGAGAGAATATATTCAAAACCCTGTGGCGGCTTATCGGTATGAATATTTTCCACCAGCCGCAAAGTGTAGGTGGAGAAGTCACCCCGGGTACTCAACTCCACTCCCAATACGTCGTTATCCGGGGACTGCAGTGTTACGCTGGTGACCACCACGTTGGTGATCGTTTCGCCGCCGTCGATTCGGATGTTCTGAGGTCCGATGGTGTCCAGCCAAATGGATTTCAGGAAATGTACCTCCAATTTAACCTGCCGTTCCTGCGACGCGCTCTCCGGGACAAATTGGACTTCCAGGTAATCGATCCCGTTGAAATCGGCGTGCTCGGATACTAGCGACCGCCGTCTGCTGGAAGCGCACCGAAACTTCATATTTCCCGCGTAAAGGTGGCGGTCTGACGTTTGTGGCTGCGCCGGACCAGATACTGAATCGTGATTTCCAGGGTGGCCTCCATGTTGCGCACCTCGACCGACTCCACCTGGATGTATTCTCCCAGGTATTGCTGCAGTGCGCCCTGGACCAGGAACTGGGTGGCGCTGGCTATCTCGGGGCTGTTGGGTGCGAACACCAGCTGCATCAGCCCGGTGCCGAAGTCGGGTCGATTGATCCGCTCACCTGGGGAGGTGAACAACAGGTGTTCCAGCATCTGCCGAATGTGCTCCTCGTCAGTGGCGCTGGCGGTCCGGCCGCGGCTGTCCAGGTGGAACGGGAAAGCGATGTTCATTATTGGCCTTTCACCCTCATCTGGGTCACGATAATATTCAACGGGGTTGCGGTCGGGGTGCATAGTGCCTGGCTGTCCTGCAGCAGCACCGGCATCCCCCCGGCCTTGACCCGCAGTGCGGCCGTCAGCCATTGGGCCGTAACGCAGGGCCCGTTGCCTGCCGGGGGTGGGGGAAAGGCGCACCCGGCTATGGGCGCCGGCCCCGACTGGACCACCACCGGGTTGCCCCCGGCCTTGACTTGGGGCGAGATAGTCAACAGTTGGGTCTGGCCGCCGTGGGCGCACAGCACGGTGGCCCCCGAATCCAGCAGGTACCCTGGCATCACATCACCTCCAGGGCGCCACTGTTGACATCCACTTTCGCCGAGTCGAGCTTGATAACAGCCCCACCATTTTTGATCTCGATATTGGAGGAATCGATTTTGACTGTTGCCGAGGACAATTCGATCACCACTTCCGAATCCGAAAGCTTCACCTTCGCTGGATCAATGGCGAGTTCGATGTCGGAAGATGTCAGTTTGAGGGTGGAGGGATCATTTTTCATTTCGATGTCCTCGTCGGTCATCTTCATGCTTACCGGGTCGTTCGACATTTCAATGTCTGATGACGTGATCGTCACTTTTACCGGATCATTCTCGATCAGTATACCGCTTGAATCGAACACCATTTTCAACGGGGAGGAGACGCCCGGTTCGTCCACCAGTAGTGTAAATCCACCTGCCTGGGGCTGGTCGTTCATTTCCAGGGTGATGCCCTCAGTCTTGAGCATTTTCACTTCAGCAATGGCAGGGCTTAATGGCATTTCGCCATCACCCCAGAAGCAGCCGCTCCAGATGGGGTAGTCCGTATCGCCCCCTTCAAACTCGACCCAGATGTTGGCACCCTTTGGGGGTATGGCAAAAAAGCCCACTCCATTGCCGGCATAAGGCACACACGGCATGGCCCAACTCAAGGTGCCCTCACCCAGTACGGCCGGGGCGCTCACCTGCACCCGACCTAGCATCATGGGGTCCAGGTTGTTCTCGACCTTGCCCCGGTATTTTCCGAAAAAACGTTCCATAATACCTAAACGATCGGCGTCAGTGATCCCAAGCCTTCCCGGCCAATGGTAAAACTCTGCTTGTAGTCGCCTCCCTTTATGTTGTGGGTTACCTTCTTTACGTAGTAAAGCCCATCATAGCTGTAGCCGGCCCCCCGCACTCCCACCAGCGCCCGCGGCTCGAGCAGACCGCCGTACCTGATGGTGTCCAGTTGACCCGTACCCTCCAGCGTTTCGTCTGTGGAGGAGTCGAAAGCCGCCTGAGCTCTGCCGAAGGCCTGCATATAGTTAAGGCCGGAGAAGTCCATTTTCTTGGTGCGCAGCTTGGAAAGGTTGAGCAACCAATCCGGTTTGGCGGCCAGGGGGATTCGCAGGCTGGCGAAGGCCTTGACCGGCAGCTGTTGGTTGGTCTGGCGATCCTGGACCTGACCCTCAATTTTCTCTGCTGCCAGGCTATTGTACTGAAAGTTGATTTGACCCTCCACATTGGTATCTGCGTCCATGTTCATGGTGATAGCCTCTTGGGGTAACCCCACCCGTATCGGAGGGCCCCAGTAGGCGGTATTGGTCATGGGGACCGGTCCCGGGGTGATATAAAATACATACCCGTGGCGCTCGGCCAGGTCCTTGAGAAACCGCAGGTCGGTGGCCTTCTGCACCGGGATACGCTCGATGGGCAGGGGCAGGTCCAGCGATAGGGGCGGAATCACCATGGGGATCAATCCGTACTGGGCATAGCTCAGGATGATCTTGTTGGCGATGATCAGCTCGTTCTGAGCGGGGTGCTCTACCTGTTTCTCTTCCCGGTCCATCTCCAGGCTGATATCCTCGCCGGTGACCGTCATGGTGGAGCCGCCCGGTTCGCTGCTGGGGGCGTGCTCCTGGTTGGTGATGATCCCGTCCATGAGCACCTTCGGTATCCCGCTCATGGTCACCACGATGATCACCCGGTTGTTCACCGCCAGCAAGGGGAGATTCATGAGCGGGTAGTCCAGCAGGTCGGTGGGGCCCGAGCGGCCCATCTTCAAGGTGATCTGAAAGCCGGAGCGTTTTTTCTCCTGGTGGGTCACCTTCACCTTATCCAGGGCCTCGGTGACCATCAGGGGCGCCGGCAGCGGCACCGTGGGGCCGATCAGCAGGGTCAGGTGGATGCCGAGCAACATACCAGCTACATCTGGGGCACGGGAATCTTGAGCATGCGGCCCACTTCCGCGGTGAGCTCCGCCGGGTGCATGGTGTTATTGGCGTCGCAGATGCGCCAGTACTGCTCCGGGTCACCCAGGGTCCGGGCGGTGATGTTGTCCAGGCGGTCCCCCTCGGTGACGGTGAACTCCGACATCACCGGTAGCTGCTCCCCCCGGGGCAGGAAGCGCCGCCGCTTGTAAGCTACCAGCCGGCCTTCCGGCGTCTGGTAGGTGGCGGTTTCGAGGGCAGCGTAACGACTGTTAGGGTCGAACACAGTTTCCTCCGTCAAGCATTAGAATACCTGCCCTGCATTGCCCAGGTTGCCCACGCTACCCACTACCGCCATGGCTTCCTTCACCACCTGGTGGGCCATGAACAGGAAGGAGCCGGGATGGGTAGTGGGCAGATCGGAATAACTGAGCACCTGTAGCTCGAGGTTCACCTCGGCCCGGATGGGATTGAGATTCGTATCGTACTCCTTTTCCACGATGTTGAACGAAATCAGGTGCACCGGCACCACCCGCTTCACGCCCCAGATGAACAGGGTCATGGGGGCTTCCATGGGTGCGATTTCGATGGTTCCCAGATTGGAGAGAGCACTATTTATCAGTACGTACATACTCTTGGGATATAGTAGCATCTCCAGGGCCGACAGCTGGGGATAGATGCCCATGCTGCCGGCGATGGCCTCCCCCTTCTCCAGCTGGTCGGTGGCGTCCACCTCCACCTTCTCAAGTTTGATCGACTCCTTGGGAGCGCCGGTCAGGCGCAGCGCCTCGGCCTTGGCGCCCTCGCCACCCCCCATGGTGCGGGCTTTTATGGTGCGGGTCATGCCCTTGGGGTTGTACTGGAATACGATCACGCTGGCCAGCGGGTTGAAGGGGTCGATACCCACGATGGCCCCCTTCTGTAAGCGCGGCGAGCCGGGGAAGGTGGTCAAGGCCCCCTCCTTGGCCTCGTTCGGGCTCTAACAAGCTCCAGCTCCTTTTTCTGAGGTATGCTCATCTTACGTGCCTGCTTTATTGCGGCGTCCAGTTGGGTGATAGCGGCTGCCGTGTCTCCCAGAGTGACGTGGGCTTCTGCCATGGTCATCAGGGTGGTGGGCTGCAGGTTTTCGTAATCCCTCAGCTGCTCCAGCCGCTCTTCCAGTTGCGCCAGGGTCTCGGTATCCTCGGGATTTTCCTCCAGGGCGGCGATTGTTTCCCGCATTTCGATCATATTATTACCGAACTGGACTTTCTTTATGGCCGGGAAGCCGATCATCACGATTGGGATTATCAAGGACGGCAGCACGTATTTGAGGGAGCGATTATGCAGGACGTAGTACACCAGTATAAACAGCTGCACTAGGAACAGGAGGATACCCAGCCCCGCCAGGATGATTTCGTAGCCTTTCAGTCCTTCGAATAGTCCCATTGGTTAATCTCCGTTAATTGTTTGCTGCGCAATAGTGTTCATGCCTACTCTGCCCACAATGGCCCCATTGGTCAAGCGCGGTGAACCGGGGAAGGTGGTTATGTTGTTCGTCCTTTAACTCGTTTTCTCCCGGAGCCGGGTCTCAGGTTGGACGGTCCTGGCCCCTGTAGGCGGGGCACCGGCCTTGGGCTTGGGTTTCAGTTGCGGTGGAGCGTACATGGCTGGTTTACGAACTCATACCTACCAGGTCGAGTGGATTATCATGGCAGCAGCGTGCCGAAGACAATTCCCACCATCAGCCCCGCGTAGAGCTCCCAACGACACCATAATCTGCGGGAGTATTTCTTTACCAACTTGGTATATTCGTCCTTCAGGTACACGGCTAGCTTTTCCCACTCCTCGGCGGTAGCCTGGTGCAGCTCAACATTTTGTTCGAGCAATGTCTTGGTGCTATCGCTCAGCACAACTAGTTCATCATACTTGCCAACCAGGCCCTTGCAATCCATCTCGTACTTGGTCAAATCCTTAATCAGGACATTCGCTTTTGTGATGGTAATCTGTTGGGCCTTAACGGCTCCTACCAGGGAATCCGTGGTGGCCTGTAGGCTGTTGATGCGGTCCTCACATTCTTGCTTAATCTCCACGACGGCCTTTTGCCAGTCTTCCTGGCTCTGGCTCCAAGCTGGACTACACAGCAGGAAAATGAGGCTTAATGTTTTGGCTATCCTCATCATGTCACATCTCCTTTCATGGTGAATCCGTTGATCACAATAGTGTCCTTGTCCGCGCTGGGTGGTGAAGGATCGGCCACGGGTGGTGGAAGTGGACGTGGCGCACCGGTGGTGAGTGGAGGCAGTCCATACTTGGCCATGATCTGATCAACAGTAGTGGAGAACGGCGCCTTAGCGGCTTCCTTTTCCGCCATTTCCAGAGCGACGGCTACTTTGACCTCGGATTCCAGCAGAGCATTTTCATATTCTTCCCGGGAAACGGCAATCTTGGCTTCCAGCTGCTTAAGTTGCGCCTTATCAGCCTCGATCTCAGGCCGCAGGACGGCCATTTGGCTTTCCAGATCACGAATTATGCCATTGTTCTTCTCGATTGCCTCATTGCGCTCCGCAGTAGAGTCTTGCACCTTTTTAAAGGCCTCATTCACCTTGCGTAACTTTTTCATCAGGTAAGCTCGGCGCCCTTTGGACGAAATGATGAGGAGACCGATGCCTGCCAGAATAGCAAATAACTTCTTTGGGCCACTATTGGTAAAAACCATGACCAGGACGAGCGCTACCAGAACAAAAACCCAAGTGGTCGCTGATATATCGGGCAAGAATCCACCGATACCGCCGAAAATCGTGGTTAGAATATCCATCAGATGTCCTCCTCGCCGTCATCGTAGTTGCTATCCATGAGTGTGCTCTGTTCCGGTGCTAAAAGACCGGAGTTGGCCTCGCTGTCCGAATCGCTAAGACCCTGCTCAAGACGCGCTTTCTCAATGGCCGTTTGTCCCTTATCCTGAGACATGCGACGCAAGTAGTAGGCGCCGGCCAGACTGAAGACCGATGAAAACAGCCCTAATATGATATACCGGCTCGTTTCATTAAAATCCTTTAATTGCACGAGTACTTCGGTCTCCAAATTGGGGTTGATAGCCGCCACATCCATGGCCCGCGTATTCATCCACATCCAGAATAGGATGACCAGGAAGGTGGCCAGGATCACGGCCACCAGCATAGTCATGACAAAATCGGGATGCCCCTTGCTGTTTCTCAAAATAAAGCTGGCTGGTTTCAGGTTATCTTTCATGTTATCCTCCCTCCTGATTGAGATAATTCCAAATGCCTTGTGCCATGGCCCAGGCCACTTCAGAACGAAACTGTGGATCGGTTGCGTTACCCCGGTCGATGGGGTTGGTTAAAAACCCAACTTCAGCCAGTACCGCCGGGGGACGGGTTTTGTGCAGAATTGCCAGTCTGCGCCCCAACTCCTCGGTGGTTTTTACCGGCTTGCTTCGCAATGTAAAGTTGGCCTGTCCAACTGCCGCCACGATTTTTTCAGCCGCCCCGGCACCTTTCTGCGAGGTAGCCACATAATAGGCTTCGAAACCGGCGGCGGCCGGGGTGCCCGCAGCGTTATAATGCACCGACAATACCAGCTGGATCGGTTCCTGCGTATGGTGTGCATTAATCAGGGCGCAACGGGTGCTAAGGGGAATATCATAGTCGGCATCCCGAGTTAGCAGGACTTGCAGATCACGGTCGTCTCCTAGATCCCGAAAATGACGGTCGAGTTCCTGTCCTGTGAGGTAATTCACCGTCTTTTCCTCGGTCCCTCCGTACACAGCGCCCGGTTTTGAGCCGCCATGCCCATAATCAAGGACGATTCGGTACTTGCTCATTGGTTGTCCCTTCGTTGTTGATTTGACAAATCCAGATGCCAATGCACCTGTAATGTTCGTTGCACTGATCCTCCACCTTTACTTCTCCCCCAACACTACCGATATGGGCAGATGGTCGCTGAAGCCATCCGGATTGTAACCGGAGGACGGCCGCCCGAACCGTATCGGTGTGTCGTAGTCCCCCTTCACCATGCCGTCGTAGACTACCAATTTGACCTCCTGATCATCCAGGGAGAATAATCCGGCCTCATCAGCGATACCCTTGGTGACCAGGAACTGATCGATCATCTGGGGCCTCGCGCTGTATACATAGCTCCCTCGCCGGGCTCCCAACAGTGGCCACATCAGGTTATAGAGGTAAGGATTGCGGCCATTAAGCACTTTGTCACGGCTCATGGTGCTCAGGGCGTAGTCGGTCAGGGAGCGGCTGTAGGGCTCATCATTGAAATCGCCCATGACGAAGATAGCCACGTCGTCATTGCCCTTGATCTCCCAGATGCGCTCCAGCCAGTAGCTCAGGGTCTCCCCTACCATCATACGGTAGGGGGCCGACTTGTACTCCCCCCCGCTGCGGGAAGGCCAGTGATTTCCGATGACGATGAAATCCCTCCCTTTCGCAGTGGTCAGGTTGGCCTGGATGATGTCCCGCGTAGCCGAGCGCTTCTGCACCGCACAATCGTATACAACGCCATCCCACTCGTATTTGTCCGCATCGTAGACAAACGCCACATCGATGCCTCTCCCGTCGTCGCTGGGGTGGTGGATCACCTGGTAGTTGCGGCCCAAACCGCCCAGGGCATCCACCAGCTGCAGCAGAACGTTCCTGTTCTCCACCTCGCAGACGCCCAGCAGGTCCGGCCCGGCGCCGCTATTCATCTGCTTGATCACCCACACCAGCCGGGCAATCTTCTTCGCCAGCACCTCCGCCGTCCAGCCTTTCAACTCGTTGGCCAGTGCACTGGCCAGCCACTCGGGCCGGTCCGGGGGCGGTGTGTCCTCCACGTCAAACAAGTTCTCCAGGTTCCACCAGGCTATAAAGTGCTGGTCCATGGGAGCCTCCCTTTTGCTTTTACGGGGTTTTCGTGGACTCATAATTTACCGGTCAGACTATTTCCTCTATGTTCTTCTAGCTTGATCCGCCACCCGGTCGGCCTCCTGCTTGTACCGATCCCCCGGTTGCCCGATGGTCAGTTTAGGTTGCACCTGTGGCGTGCGCAGGATCTGGCGGATCGCCGCCTGCACCTCTTCGTCTGATAAATTGCCGTTAGTATGATTGATGACTGAAATGATAATGGTGTTCCTCCTTGTTCAGTGACGTACAGAACCAATCGTTATCAGCCCATGCGTTAAAGTCTCAACCGTTTGGAATTAACAAACGAACTAATCAATCGACTCTGACTCCATTGATCTACCTCACTTGACCCCTTTTCACATTAGGTTTATTTCCCGAAGGGTTTGTTTTAGACTGTCAATTGCTTTATCTCGTTCAGCAGGTTTTTCAGAGTAGGGTTCTACACGATCAAGAATGTGTAAGATGAGATAATAAGCAAAATCACATACCCGGTTTTGATAGTGTTCATTGACGGTAGCTTCCTCACTGCCCCATATCCCTGCTACAGCAGTATCGTTCAACAAAGGGATCAAGGAAGGAATGGCTTTTTTTCCAATTCTAACTAAATCGAGTGAAGCGCCTGAAAGATACTCACCTGCTACTCCCCAATCATTATGCGGGCTACCTTTTTGTAAAGCATCCAAATAGATTTTTATCCGGGTTTCTTCAGAAATACTTTCAAGGGCACCGGAATCCATTTCGGCAATGGCCATTAGCGCAAGGTAATGTTTAACTGTAGTGTCTTGAACAGACGAAACAAGGTGGGGCACAATATTGACACCTTCTGCAATTATTTCCAAGTAAACCGTGGACCGCAACATTGGGGTAAGTCCAGTGGATTCTATTTCCAACTTCTTGATGAGTTTATCGTAATTTCTTTGTTCCCGGAAGGTATTCATAACAGTACCGTCTTCGGCCGCCTTGTTTTGGTCTGAAACTGATCCACACGCCATACAGTAAAACAGCACCAACAATAAGATTTGTAGGCTATTTTTTTAGCACTACAAGTCTGAAGATATGTTTATTTCTCTTTGCTGCCAGTGCTCTACTTAAAAGCCACTAAACAAACCAAACATTAAAAACTTGGTCAAAAAGTCAAAGAATCCAGTTGGCGATAATAAATTCTTGCCTTCTTGCCAAACCATCAAGTGTTTCACGGTAATGGGCCCCCAATCGCCATCGTCTTTGCTGCCCACTTTCCGTTGTATCTTCTTGATCTGATCTACCGTAAAGCCCTCGCCCTTGTTGGCTGTAACGGCAGCCTTCACAATGGCATCAAACTGTTTCTTTGATTTTGGCCCAAAACGCCCATCGCCACTTAAGCCTTGTTCTACCTGCCATTTTTTAATGCTAGTAATGGTGTTGAAATCATAGGTTCCATTGGGCGTACTGCCCACCAACGCCTGAATGGCTTTGATGTCTGAAGCGGAGTATCCCCGTCTCCTATTGTAAGCCATGGCGCCTAAAATGACCTTGTACACCTTAATTTCAAAGGTGATTTGCGGAATGTCGACATGGCCGGCTGCCAGGGCTTTCAACGTGGTTTTTAATGTATTGATCTCGGCCTTTAGCTGGGCCTCGGTCATGCTGGTTTGCTTGGTTTTGTGGGTAGGCAACGGCAAATCGTCAGTAGCTACCGGTACTGTTTGCACGTTCCATTCTTTGGCTGCCGCGAGGAAATCCGCCGAGGGAGTCCCCTTCGAGACAAGCGTGAAGCTGTCCTCGGTGAACTTGTTCGCCGCGTCAATGTCGTAGCCCCAGTTCACGCACCCATAGTAGACGCCCTCGTCGGTCCCGTCGTTGCAGATGGCGCAGGTCTCGAAGTGGGATGAGTCAGTGACACCGGCGACCCTGTTTGGCGGGCCAGGCCAGCCCGGGGTGTCCTCTATCCAGGCCTTGTCGCCGATGCCCTTGCCGGTCCGGCTACCGAAGTGCGCCTGACCTTCGGCGGTGCCGACGTTGGACATCCCATATAACGGTGACGTCCGGCCGCTAAACCGATCGAGCGTGACTCCCTCCGTCCCTTCGGCCGCCGTCAACTGGCGGGACCTGGCAGCGGCGCTCGGTGGCGTAAAGGCACCACCCGTTCGGGAGAGGACCGTCTGTGTCATCGCGATCTCGTCGCAAAAGACGAGCCGATATGGCTGGAACTCGAGGCGGACATCGTACTGAGCCTGGGGAGCAAACGTGGGGCCACCCAACGGATTATGTCTCGTTAATTCAAACAACCCGGCATGGCTGTCTTGCTTGGTTTCGCCCACCGCCCGCTGGATGAGGTTCTCGCCGGCTTTGCGCTGAATAGTGGGGGCTTTGCCTTTTAAGGGAGCGTCTCCCTGCTGCACCACATGGGCCAGTTCGTGGGCCATTAGCCGCCGGCCGCCGTGGGTATCGGGGGCGTACTTACCGCCGCCAAATGCGATATCTCTGCCAACGGTAAAGGCCTTCGCCCGCACGGCTTGGGCGGTATCGGCGGCTTTCGAATCATTATGCACCCGCACCCGGGAGAAGTCGTGGCCGAAGCGGGGCTCGAAGAAGGCGCGGGAGACGGGGGAAAGCGCCTGGCCGCCCCTGCTCCGCAGGGCCTGGATATCGGCTGCCACACCGGAGCTCACCGCCGGCTTGTGACCGGGGCGCGCCTTGGCCGCGGCATTGGTTAGTTCCTCCTTTTCCTCCTCCTCAGGCTGTAGTTGAAGAAGTTTGGCACTTACCTCCTCCTCTTCCTCCTCCTCAGGTTGCCGTTGAAGGAGTTTGGCGCTGGCTTCCTCCTCTTCTTCTTCCGGCTGCCGCTGAACATCGTCCTCACAACTGTCGCACTCACGCTGCAGGCGCTGCCTATTCCGGGGCTCGGGCATGGCCATTACTTGGCCGGCCACCCGGTCCGCCTCCTGCTCGTATCTATCCCCGGGCTGGCTGATGGTCAGCTTGGCCTGCACCGGCGCCGGGCAGGTGTGGCAGGCACCGCCGAAGGGGCAGGCCCGCGGGGTGGGGAGTGCCAAGGGGCAAGACTGTGGGAACTGCGGACCTGTGCGTTCGCGGGGCAGAACATCCACTTTGCCAAATTCGTGCCCGAAGCCGGGCTGGAGCGGGGCTTCCTCAGTCCTGGGCGGCTGGAAGGTTGTCTTATGATCAGATTGGCCGCGCTTGGCAGGGATAAGCGTCGAGCTGGGCTTCTTCTGCTGAGTAAAGGTCAGGCTCATGGCGTTGTCCTTATATCAATCGCTGTGCGTGAAGACGCCCTTATTATTGAATGCGCCAACCAGCGTATCTGTGAACGCATCCAGGGCATAGTCCAGCAGGAGATTCTCCAGCATTGTTTCAAACGGCTCGGGAATCCAGGGGATGTTGGGATCTACCTGCTTGTAGATGTACTTGATCGAGGAGATCACGACCTCCTTCTTCTCTGGTCCGTTGGCATCCTGAACCGCCTCAACCGCCTCGATTAATGAGGTCCCGGCTTCAAAGACCCAATGGACCACCTCACCCAGCTTGAAGCCACCCTTCTGGTACTCCTTGAAATTGGCCACCAGCTTGTCGATATCCGCTTGGATCTCTTGTTTAATCTGTTCTACTGTCTTCGGCATTTTGCGCTCCTTTGTTCTGAGTTACATCCTTTTCCGCTCGCCAGCTGGTGAGCGGCCCCATCAATGTTGCAAACTCCCGTAAATTGCTTTGGCGATATTGGCACCGGCACTCTCCGGTGCCGCCTCCGGCCCGGTTTCCAGGGTTCCGCCATTTACCTGGCCAAGGTGGTGGGAGGTTTCCAGGCCCGATGGCAGCCCTTGGTCAGCAAGGAGCCGGGCCAGCTCCCGCTCCAGTGCGCCGCCGATCCCGTTGGGGTCATCGGCCATAGTCTCCGGCAGCACCAGTTTGTTAATGCGCAGCTGGATCGGCCGGCGGCTCATGTCCAGTCCCCGATCTCGCTGTCGGTGAGGGCCTTCTTCAGCTTGGCGTACTCGCCGCGTGTGGCCCGCAGCAGGTGGTGCATATCCACCGGGCCGTCCTCCCCGGCGGCCATGAAAGCGGCACTCATGGCGATATTGCGGATATCCCCGCCGGCAACGTTCAGCCGTGCCAGCTTGGCGTAATCAAGGCCATTGGTCGGCACCTCGGTCGGGAAGATCCGCCGCCAGATCTCGGCCCGCAGCCCGGCATCCGGGAAGGGGAAGTGCACCACGAAGCGCAGCCGCCGCAGGAAGGCGGTGTCCAGGGCCTCCTCAAAGTTGGTGGTCAGGATCGCCAGTCCGCGGTAGGACTCCATGCGCTGCAGCAGGTAGCTCACTTCGATATTGGCATAGCGGTCGTGGCTGTCCTTCACCTCGCTGCGCTTGCCGAACAGGGCATCGGCCTCATCGAAGAGCAGCAGCGCGCCGCCGGCTTCCGCCCCGTCAAAAACCCGCCGCAGGTTCTTCTCCGTCTCACCGATGTACTTGCTGACTACGGCACTGAGGTCGATGCGATACAGGTCGAGTTTCAACTCCCGGGCGAGGATCTCCGCGGCCATGGTCTTGCCGGTGCCGCTGGGGCCGGTGAACAGGGCACTCAGTCCCAGTCCACGCGCGGATTTGGCGGCAAAGCCCCACTGCTCGTAAACCCTGGCCCGATGCCGCGACTGGATCGCCATGGTTCGCAGTGTTTGCAGCTGCAGCTGCGGCAGCACCAGCTCGTCCCAGGCGGCTTTCAGTTCGATCCGCTGGGCGGTGCCGTCCAGCCGGGGCCGCGCCTGTACCAGGCAGGCCTCCCACAGGCGGTGTCCCAGGGCCTCCGTGGACGTCGTCGTATCGGTCTGGCTATCGTTGAGTGCTGACAGGACCTCCGCCGCGGCCGTCCGGATATGCGTCTGACTTAGACTGAACTGTGAGACTAGGTGGTCGATTTCACCGTCGAGATGGAGTGCTGTTGGCCCCAGTGTCGCCTGCCAGAGACTCTGCTGCTCGGCGGTGGTAGGTCGCTGCACGTCTAAAGTGATCATGCGCCGACTTGACAGGGGCATGGCATCCCGGCTGGCAATGGCCAGCCGGCCCGTAAGCCGGCCAGCGAAGGCGTGCACAAACCGCTTCGTCTCGGGTACCTCTTCAACACCGCAGTCGATCATGAGGATATTTCCGCTGAGGCGGGCCTCCCGCTCCCATAGCAGGATCATCGCTCTCCAGTCGCTTCCCGGTTGGGCATCATCAGCGTGAATCACGTAGAGTGGACTCCCTAATGTGTCACAAGCCTTGGCAACAATCGCTCCCTTGGTTGAGTGATCGATCCCGCACAGCTGGACGACGGGCCACTCAGGTATGCCGTCATTCAGAGACCAGAGGTTGACTATCCGGTCAACGACCACGCGCTGGGTCTCCACAAAGTCCTGCTCCTGGGGAGGTGGCAACACGCTGTCAATCAGCCTTTTGTCCAGCTGATGCACGCCCGTCAGGTAATGCAGAATGCGTTCATCGATCCGCAGGGGGCTGGAGGTGAGGCTGCTTCCCTGCCCGATTTCGATAAGCCGCCAGTAGCGCAGGGGAGAGGCCGGAGCCAGGGCGCTCCAATAGGACTCAGGCAAGACGCCCAGCGCCAGGCTGAAGGTGGGATAGGCTCGTTCGTCATTGCCCTGGGCGGACGCGCAGCAGCGGGCAAAATCGGAGGACAGCTCCATCCCCGCGCATAAGAGCAGCATGTCACGCTCGAAAGGCGATAGCCCGAAGATTGCGCCGAGCGTCTCCAACGCTGATGGCGCTGGCAGGGCGGCATGAGCCTCCTTCTCCCGCCGCACGGCCTGCTTGTTCCTCTCCGCTTTATCCCTGCTCTTTGACCCGGCCGCGTGGTGCTCCAGCAGCTCCTGGACGGTGGCCAGAGAGGCCATCAGGTAATTCCGGTTCGCTTTCTGCCAATCTTGTGTCATCACTTTTTGCCAATCTCAAGAATGGGACCGGAATACTTTCCAGTCTCATCCACATCCAACGGACTTTCAGCGCCGTCTACCTGCACACGCACTAGATAGCTGCCTTCTTTCACTACCTCAACAGGAATGGTAATATGGTCCGTGTCTTCCTCGCCCCTGGGAGCGGGGAAAGAATATGCCGCCGGATCAGCATCAACGAGCTCATTCATGAGCAGCATAATCCGTTGTTCTTTGCCTACCACAGGTACTAAGGTCACGTCCACTTGGCCCGAGAGGGAATCTTCAGATGACCCACGAGCTCTTCCACCCTCCCGTGTGAAGCTGATCTCATACTTTCCATTGGGCTTGGTCTTAATCTGTGGACATAGAACGAAAGGTGCTATATTGGATTCCGCCCCTCGGTGCTCAACGGGAGGCGTCCCCAAAAGGAGTTCATGAACGACCTGCAGTCCATGGATACCGGCCTTGTTACTGTCGGGTATGTGCATGCGAACGGTCGTTGCACTGACATGATCCGGCGAAAACGCCTCGTCATCGATGCGTACCTTTGTGATATCTCCCTGGAGATCTCTTCCGCGGATGACCAATTCATCACCAGCAAGGATCGGCACTCCAGGACCCTCCGCCGATGAAACCTGTTCAACGAATGGTCGCTTGAAAGGTGATACGTATACCTGGCGTTCCCGAACCGGCAGTGTGGGTTGAGGCGTATCCTCCCCCTCGATCAGTACCACCGAAGCGTGGTAGGCCACCGAGAGGACGTACGGCGTTTGAAAGAAGACTGACCACAACTTTGAGAGCTCCTCCAAATCAAAAGTGAGAAGTGAAAACTTGATCTGCTCCACCTGATCGGCAAGATCGGAATCGGCTATAAAATCGGGGATAGTGCTCTCGGATTCAGCCTTACTGACTACCTTCCGAATTGTATCCCGTGTTAAAACAGGCCGGGCATGCAAAATGCTGACAATTTTCCCGAGAAGAAGCTGGGAGGTGAGGTTTTCGTCCTTGCCGTAAAAGTTCAGTAGGTAGTAGAGATCCAGTCCGGCTTGAGGTCGTTGGACCAGGGCGCCCTCTGAAGTGCGCATCGGTAGATCGCTGCCACGAAAAGCAGCGTTGGGTGCTACCTGATACAAATAGATATTCACGCCTTCAAATCCTTTATTATCACCGTGAATGGAATCCGGCCTACTGGTCAACGTCTTCACATTGCCTCCCCCAGCAACCATACTTAACGCTTCATCAATGATCTGGCGCAGAGTAGCTGTGACGGTTGCTATGGCCAGGTAATTGCTCATCAGGCCTCCTCGTCACGCTGCCGTAGATACTCGTCCAGGGTCAGCGCGGGACCCGATTGGACCGGTGGGGATGGGGTGGGCGCTGGCTCCGGTGCCGGCGGCCCCTGGATTTCTATCCGGTCTATAGTGACCTGGATCGGTGGCGGCTCAATTGCCGGGCCGGTCCTCCGTCGCCACGACTCCGGCGTGCTCTCCGGGAGGCCGCTCCCGGGAGGAACCGGGACTCCTGGCGGCAATGCCTGGGATGGGTGAGTGATCACCGGAGCAATACCCCGTAATTTACCGGCTCCATCACTGGCAGCATCGGAACGGGGCGTGGAGGTGGTTGTGAATGGGAAGTCCGGCAGTGGACTGGTCCGCGATAGTTGCCCTGGCGCTACATGCTGATCAGGCGAATCACCGGTTTTACAGCTGGCGCGTCTGATTGCCGGGGCAGCGGTAGCCACCAGACCGCTGTCTGGAGGTGGAAATTCCAGCTCCGTTTCTTGCACCCGGTCAGGATGGGCACCCGGTCCGCTCCCATCGGCGGTCAACCGTGACGCTGCTTCGGGGAAATCTGTCTCCCTCGGCGAGAATAACTCTTCCACCGGGCCCGGCGGGAACGCTCCTTCTCCGCTGGTCAACGTTTCTCCCGCCGGTGGGGGCCAAGCGGAGGGCGCCGGGATTCCCGTCGAATGAAGCTGACTATCACCGCGGTTCCCGGCCGTTGATCGCAAGATAGGAACGGTTGGACCAGGATCGCTCACCGAAATAGTCCTCGCTGGTCCTGAAAGGGGCCGCTCGGCTGGGAAATTCTCAGGCTCGCAAGCCAGTCTTACAGGAGTACTCTCCTCTGTAACTACCTCACCCGAATCATCACCGGGTGGTCCGGTTCCCGTCAGCTCAGCAGTCTGGTGAGGGACAGGTATCCCCGGTGTATCAGTTTGCGCAATAGCCCGCCGGAGAGATTCCCGGGAATCTTCCCCTTCAGATAAGGTTACCCTTCCACCGGTTGATCCAACTGGAGTGTCTCTAGCGGCCACGTTGTCCTGGTGATGCAGCTTGGCTGGCTCTGTCTGGGCTGGGCTAACTTCCAATCCCTGCTCAACCGGTTCGGGGGGCTCAATTCCCACCGGCTCCGTAGTCTGACGAGGGATAAGCGTCCCGGGTGTCTCAGTTTGTGCAACCTCCCGCTGGAGAGATTCTCGGGAGTCTCCCCCTTCAGATAAGGTTACCCTTCCACCGGTTGAGTCTGTCTGTGGCTGCCCGGCGGGCGAATCGTCCCGGTGATGCAGCTTGGCTGGCTCTGTCTGGGCTGGGCCAGCCTCCAATCCCTGCTCAACCGGTTCGGGGGGACGCGACCCCACCTTCTGAGTAGTCGCTTCATTGGGAGCTGGCTGGCTGGTTCGGAAACCGCTCTCAAGGCCAGGGAATCCCATCATCGGTTCCCGTTCCCATTCCTCATGAAGGGGACTAGGGTAGCCGGCGGAGAAGGGATTGGTAATCGCTGGCCGGACCCGGGGGAATTGACCCAGAGCCCGAGCGGCCAATCGATCTATGAAATTGTTCAGGTGATCACCCTTCTTAGGTACCATTGTCGTCTCGCAGGGCTCAATGAGAAAATTTCCGCCTCGTTCCACCCGTAAGCCTGGGCAAGGATATGGGTATCCTCCAGCAGCTGGGAAATCCGGTCTCCGATAGCGGACCACAGAAAATCGTTAGTATCCAGCAGGTTGCACCAGCTGTGGTGGCAATCCGGGCAGCTGAAATCCAGCAGGAGTTCAGCCTGTGGATCATGTGACAGCATACTGTCCGCCAGGCGGGATATTATTTTCGCCGGCAATTTACTGGGAGGCACTGACCGCTTTCCCCTGGTGCACTTGATCACGCATCGCCGCACCAGAATTCGGCGGGCTGTTGGAACGTTCCCGGCCGCAACTGCCGCAACCAAGTCAGCACTGTTGGGCAAGCGGTATCGCAGTTGGTAATCATTTTCCCATAGCTCCAGGGACGTTGGAACTAGGGCATTATCCCGCGTCGGGAGGACATCCCCGATGTCTAGAAAGAAATCAAGCTGCTGCCCACAACCTGGGCAGCTGGTCGTTCCCTGTAGCCTGGAGCTGAAGGTCGCTTGGTACAGGGAGAGCAGATGCCTTTCGCGCTGACCTAAAGTGAGCTGGCCTAATTGCTCCCAGCCCCGGTCCGGTAGAGCCAACGCCAGGAGTGCCAATGATCGGTCAAGTGTATGCCGGCTCTGTCCCCATTCCCAGACCCGGAGCATGTTCCGGGCTGTGAGAGGTTGCACCATGGCTAAGCCGGTTCAACAAAACTGGGCTCACTAGGTTCGGCCACTTCGTAATCCCGCTCCCAGCCCTCGTTTTCCAGCTTCATGCTTTGGATTGCAACTGCTTTGCCGGTAGCATCCAGCTCCGGCATAGCCTGGAACTCGGAAACCCAGCAGCGATAGACCTTGTAAGCCAGTGCCAGTTGGCCCGCCTCGTTATAGACCTCGATGATGATGTCCTTACGGAAGTCCTTCAGGGAGACCTCGCTACCCAATCCCGAGCCCCAATTCCATATCTTGTTGGCCCATTTTTCGAACTCGGGATCGTGGGTGACGCCCCGTTCGAGTGTGATCGCTTCATACGTGGTCTGGCCTGGTGATTTTCGGACCGAGCTGGGATCGCCCCCTTCCCGGTGCTCCACCGGGGCGGTGGTGCGCTTGAGCGCCCCCACTTTACTGACACCGGCTACGTACTTCCCATCCCATTTGACCCGGAACTTGAAGTTCTTGTAAGGATCGAATCGTTCGGCATTTACACTGAATTGCGCCATTACTTCCTCCTATGCCTCGACCTGACCGGCCATCTGCTGGATTTTGATGATCACGAATTCCGCCGGCTTCAGCGGGGCGAAACCGACCAAGATATTGACAATGCCCAGGTTGATGTCATTCTGGGTCGTGGTTTCCTTGCTGCATTTGACGAAGTAAGCCTCCTTGGGCGAACTGCCCTGGAAGGCACCTTGTCGGAACAGGTTGTGCATGAAAGCCCCCAGGTTGAGGCGAATCTGCGCCCACAATGGCTCGTCGTTAGGCTCGAACACGGCCCAATGGGTCCCCCGATAGAGACTTTCCTCGATATAGAGGGCTACCCGGCGGACCGAGAGGTATTTCCACTCTGACGCTAACTGGTCATGGCCCTGAAGGGTTCTGGAGCCCCATATCACCCGCCCTGCCGGCCCCATAGCCCGGAGACAGTTTAATCCAAGTGGATTCAGCTCTCCATTTTCAGCGTCGGTTAAGGGAATACTCAATGCCGGCACGCCTTTAAGGCTAGCGTCAAGGCCAGCTGGTGCTTTCCAAAGACCACGCGTACTGTCCGTCCGGGCAATCACTCCTGCCACGGCGCCGCAAGGGACGAAATCGCGCAGCTGGTTCCCACGTAACGGATCGGGTTTCCGCAAGCGGGGGAAAAATGCGGCGGCATTTTTACTGGTGCCCAAGGTCCCGGTTCGCATGGCATCTCTGGCGTTTTCTTTGTTGTGCCATGTGCTTGGCGCGTCAATGATGAAAAAAGCTCGTCTATCTTCGGCGTATGTTGCAGCAGCCGTGATCAGAGAACCCTCTATATCTCCTTCGACACTGTGCGGTGGGATACACAACAGGTTGAACAGATCGGCATTTTCAAGTGCATAGAGGCCTTGTTTGTTTCCCGCCATGCCTGTCCCCATGAAATCACTGTGGTCCAGCGGTTCCCCATCGGAAGCCATACCAGCCTCTATAGCCTTAACAGGATCGTCTATAGTGGTATCGGCAGGTCTCGTTGCGGGCAAAGTATCTACCCGTATCAAGGCCGACTGGTCCTTCAGGACCCCATCCAGCTTTCGGGCACTGTCGGCGACCGATACATTGAGGAAGCTTTCGGTGTTTTCGGTGATGATGTCAGTAACATACAGGTTGAAGATATCATCCGGCAATAGCCCCAGGTCCTCAGCAGCGGTCTTGTCTGTAGGGCTGAAGACGACGGGGTCCTCACCAGGCTCCGACACTGGCACAGGCACCGTCACTGTCACTTCAAGGCCGTTCCCCCAACTGCCCTCATAGGCTGCTTCAAGAAGAAGAGCATCAGGGGCACTGCCTACCACAATTTGGGCTTTGTCCTTTGGGATGGTAGTTTCTTCTGGGGGCTTAAGCGCCTCAGCGGCATCACTGGCGGCGGCTTTCATGGCAACGTCGGTACCCCCATCTACAATCGTCATATCATTCACTGCTGTGACTGCAGTAACAACCGCATTTTTGCCCGTTGCCTCCGGTTCTGAAGAATATTTTTCTTTTGTGGCTTCTGTGTCTAATGCTGCCATAACCGCGGCTTTGCCCGTTATTGTATCGGCCTGCACAGCATCAGAAACGGCTTTTGCCGCATTGTATTTTGCTATTTGTTCGGCGGTTGGCGCTGTGCTGATACTGGCGGCCGCATGGTACAGCCTTACAATGATGGCTTGCGCACCGCCATTGCCGAAGAAATCACGCACGGCGTAGCTCATTGCGCTCTTGCTCCACAAGCCGCCAAAGGTGCGCTCGTAATCACCATAGTTATTTATCATTATGGGATCGTTTACCGGGCCTCGCAAAGCCCGACCGACAAAAGCTGTGATTGAAGTGGCTACACCGGTAATTGTGCGTACTCCGCTGGGGATTTCTTCGATGTATACGCCGGGGTAAGTTGGTACAACTGGCATTTGAGATCCTCCTTCTCTTAGATCATCATCTGGATTCTGCCTCAGGCATTAAACAGGTACGTATAAGGGCACCCATATTTTTCGCTTTCCAAGTAAATGGACACTCACTCTCAAAGACATCGCGACTCGTTGTAAAACACTTCAACACCTCGTAAAATCATAAAACCAATCTCTTTCGCCAATCCTCCAGTCGTCCTCACATACGTCTCTAATATTCGAACCTCACACCCATTTCCTCTAGGTAGGGCAAGATGAATATCTTGATCTCGTCCAGATTCACCAGATAGCGCCTTTCGCCGCTGGGTACCTGGGTAATGTGGCCGCGCCAAGTAGCACGATTGACTTCATCTGCACTTTCTTCAAGCCAGATCTTGATAATGAATGAATGGGTGATAGTCTCTGGCAGGCCAATACCCACATCTTCCCCCAATCGATCCTGCGGCACACTGTGTTTGCCTTGATCCGATTCCATGAACGGCGGATAATAATAGGCAGACGTCTGTAGAGACGTCTATTAAGCGTATGTCATAGCACCTTATTATTGCCGTGAACGCTTACTTACCATCGGTTGACTATTGATATTGATCAGACCAGCTCATGCAAGGTAAGTGTAACATTCAGATTGGCAGGTTGTCAGTGGGTGAAGAGTCAGAGAGGAGAAACAGCTGATTACAGTTGCTCTTTTAAAGCCAGCTCCAGCGCCTGGATGTCCTGGTGTACCCGGCGCTGAATATCAGATAGGCCGACATCAAGTTGTTTAAGATCGTCTCGTACATCCTGGAGTGGTGAATTCATGGCATCCTGCATCATGGAGGTTTCAGGCGATAAATGAGAAGGATCATCGAGATGGTCTTGCTGAATCTGATTGAGGAGTTCAATTGTGCGTTGGCCTGGCTTGACGCCGAGTTCCTCTCCTAAAGCATCTGCACAGTGTTCATATTGGCGCAGAGCGGCTGTACGGTCGCCATCTAAATAATACAGCCGCATTAACCTGCGGTGAGTGCGTTCGCGGGCTCTGTCTATGGCCATAATTCGGGTCCCGTACCGCACACCCCTCTCAAAGTCATTTTGAGTTTCGCAATGACTCATCAGTTTATCCAACATGGTCAGATACATGAGCTGTAGCCGCTCGCGTTCGAACAGGCACCAATCCTGATACCAGCCTTCCAGCAAGTGCCCTTTGTAGAGTTGTACTGCTTCATGCAGACTCCACACTTGTCCGGAATCCAGATCCCGGCCAGGAATTCGCTTTGTATGAGAAAAAGCCTGCTCGAACTCCGCTACATCAAGCCAGATATTAGCTTCCGGATTAAGGCGAATCCAATCTAGTTCCACCAAGAATAGACGAGTATTGATGGACCCGGGGAGAGAGTGTAGTGACACATTGAGCTGCCACAGGGCTTGTCGCAGGTACTTTTTCGATTGTGAGGTTGTGCTGTTCTCCCACAATACGCCTGCCAGAGTTTCGCGAGGGTGGTGGCGATCTCGATACAGAAGAAGGTAGCATAGCATTTCTTGTACTTTCCGGGCATGGAGGATGGACAGAGGCTGACCATTACATCGAATATCTAATTTCCCAAATAGATAGATTCTTAACTTCGACACGAAAATCCCCCCGATTCTCCTTCTACCATTAATGAAGGATCTGTGTTATAAACCCTGGTATTCTGCATCGATGGAATTAACTCCCTGGCGCTTGTTCTTTCAGAGCATAACCTACTCGTACATCGTCCGATCATTAGATGTATGCAATTACAAAACCTTCATTCGATCACCGAGGAGCTGATCAGGCTCCTAAGGCAATTACATACGCTTGGAAACCCTCGTTGAGTAGATCCAGATAGTATTCCTCGGTCATTTTTTTCGAAGGTTTTCTCTGGACTACTTGTGGCAATACTTCCCCACGCAAAAAAGAAGTTGCTGAACGCCCTATCACAAGGCACCTGTCATATAATCGATGGTATCACAGATGCGGAAGATGCTTGATCTACTAAAGGCTGGATGATGACGAGCCCTTTGACAGCCCAGTGGCTACTATTTTACATATCGATGCAGCTTACATCTGCAATATACCGATAGAATGTACTAATCATATTTTATAATAGCAATATCTATACGGCATATGTCTATTTAAATACAAACGAATTGCGCACCTCCCCGTTCCTCTCGACGAGAGCACG
>Ga0209976_10000485_pt1 | contig 26439 bp, 29 predicted proteins | sample SumtaG_FD_182806 | JGI IMG/M metagenome (GOLD analysis project Ga0209976, IMG submission 182806) | Deep subsurface microbial communities from Indian Ocean to uncover new lineages of life (NeLLi) - Sumatra_00157 metaG (SPAdes) (version 2) | ecosystem: Environmental > Aquatic > Marine > Oceanic >...
CTATAAAATACTCTCGTATTCAGAACAGTGGCTACTATTAAGAAAAAACATATTTAAACTCAAACTTAACTATTTTCGCCCCTTGGGAAACCCCACCAAATTTGTGTCTGCCATTCTAAAATTTATTTCTCGACTTCAAGATGAAAATATTTCCACCATCGAATTTAGCAAATACGTAAAAGATCTAAAATATACCCCCGAAGAAAAAACCCGATGGAAAGAACTTTCTTATATGTACGCAAAATATCAGGAATTAAAAATTCAAAATTCTAAAATAGACTTTGGTGATCTAATCACCTGGGTAATTGAGTTATTTATAAAAAGGCCTAACGTGTTAAAAAAATACCAAGACCAATTTAAGCACGTTCTAGTAGATGAATTTCAAGACACAAATTACGCTCAATATGAACTAATTAAATTATTGTGTCCCAAAAAAATGGGCGAAAGATCCTTGCTTGTTGTTGGAGATGACTCCCAATCAATTTATAAATTTAGGGGAGCGGCAGTATCGAACATCTTGCAATTTATGGAAGACTATCCAAAAGCAAAAATGATCACGCTCATCGAAAACTTTCGCTCCACCCAACAAATACTCGACCCCGCTTATAAACTAATTAAAAATAATAACCCCGATACTTTGGAATCTAAATTGGGAATTTCCAAAGAATTAAAAAGCGAAACGAAACAAAAGGGGTTTCCACCTACAATATTTAAAACGAAAACCCTCGAGGGGGAGGTGTCTCAGGTAATAAGAAAAATGTACGAACTCCTTGGAAAAGAGCCCGCATTAACCTATAAAGATTTCGCTATACTAGCAAGAGCAAATAGGCACCTGGACCCGTTTGTTCTTGGAATGAAAAATAACAAAATTCCTTATCAACTAGTGGGAAACAGAGGACTATACGATAAAGAAGAAATTCGAGATATTCTGGCGCTACTTAGAGTACTCGTGAATATAAAAGACAGTATTAGTTTGTACCGAACGTTAAACATTGATCCACTAAATATTCCGTACGCAGAGATTACAAATCTGCTTTCAAAATCAAGGTACGAAAGAAAAGATTTGTGGGATTGTATCAAAAAATCCGGGCAAGAAAATGTTAAAGAGCTCTGCCAAACAATAGTTGGCTTTCAAGAAAAAATTACAAAACTCTCTCCAAAAAACTTTATATACGAACTAGTAAATGAAATTAATTACTTAGAACAATATTTGAAAGAGGAAACTATTGAAAATGAGATGTGTATCAAAAACCTAAATTTGTTTTTACAAAGAGCCGACAAATTTCAGGCGGATTATTACGACGAAAACAAGGAAATCCCGACAATTATCGATTTTGTAGACTATTTAGATCAGATGATTGAGGCAGGAGAAAATCCTGCGCAAGCCGAAATCGAGGACATAGATACCGTAAACCTAATGACCGTTCACTCAGCTAAGGGGCTGGAATTTCAGGTTGTTTTTTTGGTCAACACTACGTCCGATCGTTTTCCCACCAGAAATAGAAAAGACATCATACAAATTCCAGATGAAATAATTAAAGAAACGCTTCCCACAGGAAACGAGCATATCCAAGAAGAAAGAAGGCTGTTTTACGTGGCAATGACAAGGGCAAAAAAATATCTATTCATGGTGTTTGGAGAAGATTATGGTGGAAAAAGAAAAAAGATTCCAAGTGGGTTTCTTAACGAGACGGGTTTGAAAACGGAAAAGGTTAGCGAAACTAAGAAAAAAGATCAAGAAAGTTTGTTTGGTACAAAAACAGGCTTTAGGGATATATCAAAAGAAAAACCAAAACCCTATGTTCCATATTCACTTAGCTATTCAAAAATTGAATCTTATAATACGTGCCCGCTGCAATACAGATATGCTTATATTTTGAATGTTCCTCAACCACCAAACCCTGCGCTGGCTTTCGGAATAACTATTCACAACACACTACATAGATACCACCTCAAAAAACAGTTCGGAGAAAACCCAAGTTTAAACGATTTGTTAAAAATATACGAAAATTGTTGGAATCCTCTTGGCTTCTCAGACGAAAATCATAGATCGATCCGGTATGAAAGCGGAAAAAGTCTATTAAAAAAGTATTACGAAAAACATCATAAGGAGAGCGTTAATCACGAAAAACTTGAGGAGATGTTCACCATAAGAATCAATGGGATCAAATTTAGTGGAAAAATCGACAGAATTGATAAGCTTCCCAGTGGAAAATTTGAGCTTATCGACTACAAAACCGGAAGCGTTAAAACACAGAAAGATGTTGATAAAGACGCCCAGGTTTCTTTTTATTCTCTTGGTGCAAAGGAGGCTCTTGGAATAGATGTCGACAAGTTTAGTTATTACTTTTTGGAAACCGGCGATAAAATCTCTACGACAAGAACAAAAAAACAGGTCGAGGAAAAGAAGGAAGTTGTGTTAGATATAGCGAATGAGATGAGGGGAGGTATTTTTGACCCAAAATCGGGGATGCATTGTAAGTGGTGTGGGTATTATCGTATCTGTCCATTCGCCTATAAAGACTAGTGGCTAACAATCACAAACCTGGTCCAAAATTATGGGCAAAGCGGAAAACTTTTGAATAGTATTTAATTCTGGGCAACGGGTAACGAACAATTTTCCCACCAAATTTTTCTTTAAAACGGCTGAACCCTACCCACCTTTTTGTGTATTTGGGAAAACGATCGTCGTACACACCCTCAAGATCCAGTTTTTTAAATCCAAGATTCTTAAAATATAAAATTGACTCCCACATTTGGGCAAAACCAGCTTTATTTTTCCTACCAACCTCAGTCGTGCCACCATTAAGGTATGTAACCGTATCTTTATAAGAAACGTAAAATTTTCCACCGGATAAGCTATCTTGTTTATCAAAAACTAACGACAAAAATGAACCTAAACCAAAAACGTCTCTTTTCTTAGTTAGGTCTTTTAAAGACTGGGTGTGAAATTTATTGCGTTTTCCTGTAAGAAGCTGAACTTTTTTAAAATAATTATTTAAGTGCTTATCCGAAGGATTTTTTTCAAATTTAACTTTAGAATCTTCTCTTTGAGCCCGCCTTACAGAATACTTCCCACTACGAGAAAGGTCTTTCCAAAGTGCTTCTTCATTTTTTGTAAGGTCGATAACTAGGCTTGACGGAGGGGCCAAGGTAAAATTACTCAAAATATAGCCAGATTTTTCCAAAACGTTTATATCTTGAGCAATACTTGATTCTATTTTTATAAATAAGGCTTTGTGTTTTTTACACACTTTATCAACCTCTTTTAAATCCTTTTTTGAAAGAAAAGGAAGCCTTTGTGTTTTTACCAAAGAACCAATTGGGGTTTTATAAAAAAACAAAACACCGCCGTTTTTTATCCTCTTACCCTCCCACCCCAAAAAGTTCATATATTTTTCCCACTTAGGAGATTGGCGAAGATCTAGGACCATTTTAGAATGTTTAGGAGCTTCCATCTAAGACTGTTTGCATTTGTGAAAAGCAGGTACATTGAGGAATTGATAACAAAATCGTACGAATCCATATACACCACGTGTTTTGACCCAAATCTACTTTTGAAAACTGAAAAACCATGGTACGGATCTTTTTTATTGTCCATGTCCACTGCTGCTCCCCACATATCAAATGTTTTCAATTTAAGTTTTTTTCCTAATTTTATTGCTTCCCAACCTAATAAAGAGCTTGCTTGAAAATTCCTATGTTTTAAAGAGGAGCCACCGTACGGATAATACAAAATATCTTCATGAGACAAAAGCATCCAGGCAGCTAAAGGCTCTTTCTGATACTCAACCATTAAAATATGGGCGTTTCCCGTTGGAGAAAAAATATCCCAAAGCTTTTTTAAATAAACGCGTGGTCTAAAAAAGTAAGCTTGTCTTTGAGCGTTTTCTTTGTATAAAGAGTAGAAAACATCAAACGAGTTTTTGTTGGCTTTCATTACTTTTACTCCTTTTCTTTCGGCTAATCGTGTGTTGTACCTTTGTTTGTGATGCATCTTTTTAAGCAAATCGTCAGTGGAAGGTGATAAATCAAGTATAAAATTCCCCTTAGCAATTTCGTCTCTCGATGATTTTACACAACCACTTTTTTTGAAGATTTTTTCTGCCCTTTTTTCACCTTCTGTATCCTGAACTATGTTGGGAACATCAAAATGAAGAGTTATACACCCCTCTTCCGTTAGGGATTTTTTTACTTTCTGGAAATCAATTACCGTTGGATCTATTCTGGGACAATACCCATAATAACTGTTTGTAAGTGGGATTTTATGTTTTGTGTAATAGATATTATCCAGTTGAACAACTTCTGTACCGTATGCTTTTTTAAATTTAGCCCACTTTTCCGATTGAAGAATATGAGTGTTCATGCTGCCAGTATAACATTGACTTATAGCCGAAAGTACGATAACTTCTACCCTGTAGCACTACCCCGGTTTGGGGTGGAGTTTACTCAGGAGAGTGTTCGGGAATAAATTATCTCGAACCAGCTTCCGGGTGGTCTCGACAAATAAAACGGGTTCACCCGGACAGCAAACCTCTATCATACCTCTGTATCTTTATTTATGTTTTCCTGATTCGTATTCAAAAAGTTTGTGATTTTTAACTGGGCCTTTCTTGTAGTAATAGGAGCCTAGCTTTAATATCTTTACTAAATGGTTTAATCTTCCGGCCTCGTTATACCTTCTTACAGAAAAACGAATTACGGGATCTCGTAAGAGAGCGTATTTGTGACCTTTATTAAATATTCTCCTAATTAAATCGTAATCTTCTGCGATAAAAGCCTCTTCATCAAATCCTCCAACATGGTCAAATGCCTTTTTACTACAGTAAATAAAAACTCCAGCCCCCACTGGATGAAAAAATTTGGATATTTCCGTAAAAATACTGTTGTAAAGAAAAAAGAAAAACCTATCATCTATCCTATTCGAAATAGGGACATTCCAAGAAGTCAAAACCCCAACCGGTTTATTAGTAAGAAAACTATCTATCTTTTCCAAAAACTTCTTTTCAATTAAAACGTCTGCATCAAAAAATATCAAATCATTATACTTAGCTTTTTTTGCTGCATAATTTCGCTGAAACGACACCCCCTTTTTGGAGGATGTGTAAAAACTAATATCTAATTTATCTTTAAATTTTAAAACCGCCTCTTTAGTTTTATCTTTCGACTTGGCGTCTACCACTATCACCTCAAAATCTTTGTAAGATTGGTCTGCTAAATCCCCCAATATACCCCCGATATAATTTTCTTCGTTTAATGTGGGTATTAGGATGCTAAATCTGCGATTACTCATTTTGAGGCCCTAAATAAATTTAACCATGTTTTTATATCTATTTCGTGTGGTCTTAATTCTCCAGAAACGGAGTACTCGCTTAACTCTTCTTTTGTAAAAACCTTGTTGATCATCTTTTTAGGATGTTTAAACTTACTATGCAAAAAGTCTTCATATTCATTAATATTACTATGCGTTAGGTGTACTTCGTTTTTCGTTAACTTTATAATTGCACTATCTACGCTTGGAACTGGATCAAATTTTTCTTTCTTAATTACACCCAAATAAGTTACATCATAAAAAGCTTGGATGAACGCGGCTAGATAGTTCATTTTATTTTTGATGTTTGCCACCTTCTCCCCAACCTCTTTTTGCACAACAAACACAGCTATTTCTGGTTGTGGATTCATTTTAATTACACTATGAAGTATTGGCGACGTGATGTAATAAGGCAAAGCCCCAATTATTTTCAACTTCTTTTCACATTTAAAAGTGGGTAAATAATCCAAAATATTAGCGTGAACAATTTTCACATTGGTTTTCGGAGTAAATTTGAGATTCAGTAATCTAATAAAACGCTCATCGATCTCTACCGCAATTATTTTTGATTCGAGTGGGCTTTTTGAGACCAATATACTAGTAAGCGCGCCCTTTCCAGGACCGATCTCAATAATCGTATCTCCAGATTCAACACACAAATAAGAAACAAGCTTTTCTGATATCTTTTTGTCCACTAAGAAATTTTGACCTAATTTTTTTATCGGTTTTATCACTAGTGGATTATAACCAGAAAACGTTTGGAAACTTAATCCCAACTAAAATTCGACCGAGATTGATCCATATCATCCAAAAAATTGTCGACGGAAAAACTCGGCCTTTTTCGTGACTTTGGGTGTGTAAAAAAGGAAGAAGCTTCGTGAAGCAAAAAATCCTCCGGTATTTCACCTATAAATCTACTGGGAAGATTTGCCTGAATATTTCCAAAGTACAAACGCGAACTGGCTCTAGTCAAAAATACTTTTTCCATTGCTCGGGTAACGGCCACATAACAAAGACGCCTCTCCTCCTCCAATTCTTCGATAGATTCCATAGAATTCGAATGCGGAAATAAACCTTCCTCCAAACCAATGATAAATACGATTGGAAACTCTAAACCTTTTGAGGCATGAACCGTCATTAAGGTTACAACATTGTAACTTTCGTCGTTCGGCTTGCTAGAACTTTCTATCAAGGCTACGTTTTCTAAAAAGTCAGATAAATTTATAAACTGTTTCGCCACCGATTTAAGTTCGTTAATATTTTCAATTCTTTCCATGTTCTCTTCCTCTCTTTTCTCTAACCAACGTACATAGCCTGTATTTTCAATTACCAACTCCATTAATTCTAATGTAGAAAATTCTTCTCTTTTTTGTATCCAGTTATTTATTGGTAGTTTCGATCTTTCTTCTATCAGATGTAAATCCCAGTTGCTTTCTTTAAGTTTTTCCACTGATTTTTGACCCATTCCTCTAGTAGGAACATTGATTATTCTTCTCCAAGAAACGCTATCTTTCGAATTATGAATTACTCTTAAAAAAGCTATGATGTCTTTTATTTCCTTTCTCGAATAGAATCGTAATCCCCCAACAATTTTATAAGGAATATTATTTTTGATAAGGTGTTCTTCCATGTTTCTTGATTGCGCGTTAGTGCGATATAAAACAGCCAAATCCTTATATGTTTTGTTTTTGGTTAATTCGTTTATCATTTTATTAACCACGAAATTTGCTTCATCTTTTTCGTTTCCACCAGAAAAACAAGTAATTTTGTCTCCGTCCCCGTTTTCTGTCCACAAATCGAGTGGGATATGGGTGGTGTTGTTATTGATGATGTTTGTAGCTGCCCCAAGAATGTTTTGTGTAGAACGATAGTTTTGCTCCAAGTTATACACTGCCGCTCCCGGATAATCTTTTTGAAAATTAAGAATATTTCTATAATCAGCCCCCCGAAAACTATAAATTGCCTGCGACATATCCCCAACTACAAACAAATTACCGTGACTGTCCGATATCAGCTTTGTTAAAACATACTGCGCTTTGTTTGTATCTTGATATTCATCTACCAAAACGTAATGAAAAAGTTTTTGGTATTTATCCAACGTACGAGCAGATTTTTTAAACAATTTAACCGTCTCTACAAGCAAGTCGTCAAAGTCCAACGCTTCATTATCTCTTAATCTTTTTTGATATTCCGGAAAAATCTTCGCGACCATTCGCTGAAAATACCCCTTTGCATACCCCGAATAATCCTTCGATGCAACAAGCTCTGACTTAGCACTAGAGATAGATGCTAATACAGCTTTGGGATTAAATTTTTTTGTGTCCATTCCAAAATCAAGAAAAATCTGTTTAATCAACGACACTTGATCATCTCTGTCGTAAATAACAAACGAAGGCGGAATACCAAGCTCCCTACCATCTCTTCTAAGAATTTTTGAACACACAGAGTGAAAGGTTCCAGTCCAAGGTAATTTTGAGTTTCCTACTAAGTCAATAACCCGAGATTTGACTTCTTTTGCCGCCTTATTTGTAAACGTAACACATAAAATATTAAATTCCGAAATCGGCTGAGTGTTGATAAGGTGCGCAACCCTATAGGTTAAAACTCTGGTCTTTCCACTTCCCGGTCCTGCTACAACTAACGCTGGTCCCGAAAGGTGCTTGACAGCTTTTATCTGTTGGGAATTTAAACTTTTAAGCGATACTCTAGACACCTACGTATAATATCATGTGATAAACTTATTATAAGATAAGGAAAAAATGAAAAAATTGGTGATTATACTCGTCTTAATACTTATTACAGGCGCTGTTATTACGGTTTTGAGTTATCCACGTGAAAAGTTGGGGAAAGTAAAAATAGGAAATAATTCTTTGAAAGTGGAAATAGCGGACACATTGCGTAAACAAGTGAGGGGGTTGATGTTTAGAAAAAGTCTTTCCAAAGACAGAGGGATGCTTTTTGTTTTCGACAAAAGTATGAAGCATTCTATCTGGATGAAAAATACCTTAATTCCACTAGATGTTATTTGGATAGATGATAACTTTAAGATTATCGAAATAAAAACTCTGGAAATTTGTGAGGATAATCTCTGTCAAATCCACAAACCTAAAGAAAAGGCGAGATACGTCCTAGAAACTAATTCCGGGTGGGCCAAAAAAAATAATATTAAAATTGGTGATCTTGTTGAATTATTCGAGTAAATTATGTTCCACCGTTAACCCAAGTATAGAGAGCCCATGATCTAGCATTAATATCATATCTCCCTTGCGATCAGTCGAGTTTAATACAACTCCCACAAATTCGACTTCTTGATTAGCAAAATACGTAACTAAACACAAACCAGCATCTTCTGTGTATCCTGTTTTGACCCCTTGAACTCCTGGATACGTGCTTAATAGATTTGTTTGGTTTCTCAAATACACATACTTGTGCTCCTCTGTATAAGGAAACTCGATCTCCACAGTTCTCACAATCTCCTTGAGTATTGGGTTTTTTAGAGCATACCTAGTTAGTTTTGCCAAATCAACCGCTGTACTTCTGGTAAAATCGTTCAAACCACTTGGATCGTAAACAATCGTATCTTTTAGATTTAGCTCCTTGGCTTTTATATTCATCCACAGCACAAAGGTATCTACACCACCTCCAACATTCTCTGCTATTGTGAAAGCGGCATCATTTCCAGAATTAAGAATTAATCCATACAAAAGTTGTTCCAAGGAAAAAACCTCACCAGCCTCGAGCGCCATAGAATTTTCTCCTATGGAAGCTGCTTCTTCCGAAACTGTAAATTTTGCATCTATCTCTTTATGTTCAAGAGCTATTACAGAGGTAAGTATCTTAACTAAACTCGCTATCTCCTTTTTTTGAGTTGAATTTTTCTCATACAAAATATCCCCACTGTTAATGTCTACAAGTATGGCACTCTCACCAACAATTTCGGGTTGGTTCTCAACGCCTGCATGGGGATTGAGCGTCCACTCTGGTTCGGGGGGATAAGCGTAAATGATCGAACTGGCATATCCTCTGTCGATATCTTCAACTTCGTATGTCTCACTAAAATCAAAATAACGGGATGTCATAAACACAAGCGTAGTTGCAAACAAGCCTATTGTGCTAACGATAACCAATGCTTTTTTCATAGTTCAAAAAATAAACACTATGTTATCATATACCGTGCTGTCCAATTTTTGGTTACTTATATGCTTGTTTTATTAGATTTTTATGCTGATTGGTGTGGACCTTGTAAAATCATGGTTCCAATATTTGAAGAGATTGAGAAGAAGTTTAAGGAAAAGATTGAATTCAAAAAAATAGACGTAGAAACCGATGAAAAAATGGCAGCTAAGTTCCAAGTAATGAGTATTCCAACTTTTGTTCTCCTAAAAAACGACAAAGAAATTGACAGAAAAACCGGAGCGATGCCTAAAGAACTACTCGAAAACTGGCTCAGCGATCACTTGAAGTGATAGAATAAACTCATCTTATGACTGCCCGAATAGCAATAAATGGATTTGGAAGAATAGGCCGATCAGCATTTAAGATCGCGTTGGAAAAAGAAAATGTTGAGGTAGTCGCTATAAACGATTTATCTAATCCCAGGGTACTTGCACATCTTCTCAAATACGACACTGCCTATGGAATTTTTGATAAAGAAGTCTACGTTGAGGAAGATGGGAAAAAAATCAAACTAACCGAAGATGAGAGCTTCAAAGAATTCTTCACAAAAACAGGGATGAACAACTACCTTGTTGTCGGCGGGAAAAAAGCTCGTTTAACTTCTGTAAAAGAACCGTCCAAACTTCCCTGGAAAGAAATGGGCATAGATGTGGTTTTAGAGTGCACGGGAAAATTTACTAAAGACGATGCTGCTCTTGATCATATAAAAGCTGGGGCTAAGAAGGTTGTTGTGTCCGCTCCAACTAAAGGAGGCACCATTCAAACGTTTTTAAGGGGAGTAAACGAAAGCCAATATCTTGGACAGAATGCTATTTCGAACGCATCTTGTACAACAAACTGTACTTCTCCAGTTATTTTGGTTTTGAATAGTAAATTTAAAATAAAAAAAGCTGCTCTTACTACCGTTCACGCTGTTACTGCCAGCCAAAACATCGTTGATTGTTCGCCGGAACCAAACAATCCCGATCTTCGAAAGGCACGAGCAGGGTGGCAAAATATCATTCCCACAACAACTGGTGCCGCTATTTCCACAACAAAAGCTATTCCTGATTTAAAAGGTAAATTTGATGGGTTGGCGCTTAGGGTACCTATTTTAACAGGATCGGTAATTGATCTTACAGCTTTAGTGGAAAAGAAAACCACTGTGAAAGAAGTTAACAACGCGTTTTTAAAAGCCAAGGAAAATCCGTTTTACAAGGGGATACTCGACGCAACTTACAAACCCCTTGTATCCAGTGATGTTGTAGGCAGTACGTTTTCTGCCATTGTAGATTTGAGCATGACTAAAGTGATAGACAAGGATATGATAAAGATTCTTGCATGGTACGACAATGAGTGGGGTTATAGCGTACGACTTGTGGAGATGGCGCTGTTAGCTGCGGGATGAAGTGATAGAATGATGTGAAATGAGTAAAATCATAAAAGCAACTTTTTCACAAAAATGTACAGGGTGTGAACTTTGCGTGTACGAAGTACAACAGCAGCTAAAAAATATTGGTCTAGAGGGATCGGCTATACGCATATTTAGAAATCTGGCAAAAAACCCAAACGGGATCGAGTTTATTGTGGAGATTGATCCCAGTGTAACCAAACTTAATTTAGAGAAAATTAAAAACATCTGTCCAAATAAAGTTTTTAATATTGTGGAACAAGGACATGAATTTGGACACTAAAAGAGTAATATTTATAAATCTTCGTAACAGATCATCTAATGTCAAGGGCTATGTCGATTTGAACGAATACATAGGTGGTTTGGGGTTGGGATTAAAACTTCTTCAAAACCAAATAGATGAAGACCCTGTTATTTTATCTATTGGTCCACTTTCAGGAATGTTCCCTTATGCAACAAAAACCGCGGTTGTTCTCGAAGATTCTGGAGCAATAGAAGATCTTTATATTGGAGGTACTCTGGCAAGCAGAATACGCTTTGCCGGACTGGATTCTATAGTGATACTCGGAAGAGCTACCAAAGAGGTTATTATTGATATCACAAATAGAGATGTGGCCTTTAGGGAAGCAGATAAAACAGACATAAGATCTCTTGGTCTGCCTGGAAAAAGAAGTATCCTCTTTCGGGATAAAAAAGAGGTGAAACTTGATGGGTATTTTTTCACACCCGAAGATTTTTTGCATGAAAAATTTGTTAGGCATAATTTAAGTGGAATAGTAGTAACAGGAACAGAGGCGTTTAAACCTCCAAATTTTGAAAAGTATCAAGATATTTATTTTCAGATTCTTGAACGAACACACGAACTGAGTGTGAAAAAAGGACTGTATCCCTCCTGCACCGTTTGTCCAATGGGATGCGAACAATCAAGCAGTGGGGAAATTGGAGGAAATGTATTGATACACAGTTTGGTAACATGTGGTTTTGCGGAGAAAATTTACGCCGACCCAGGAATTATCTTTTCTTGTCTAAACGTCTTGGGGTATCATTACACCCACGAGGATATCGAGAATTTACCAAATATTATAGAAAAAATTCTTAAAAGACCCATTTATTAACATGAGATATATAGTAGCTAACTGGAAAATGAATATGGATTTGAAGAATGTAAAAAAGTGGTTAGGTAACTTTGAGCAAAGAAAATTCAACAATAAAGTGATTCTTTCCCCTTCTTTCCCATTCTTACACCTATTACAAACTCTTCTCGAGGGATCGAGTATCGAACTAGCCGCACAAAATTTTTCTGACAAACAAAAGGGTGCGTACACTGGGGAAGTGGGACTGTTTCAAATTAAAGAATTTTGCAAATACTGTATCGTGGGTCACAGCGAAACAAAAGAAGATTTCGACACTGTAAGTCGAAAAAGGGATTTATGTTTAAAAGAAAGTGTCACACCTATTGTGTGCTTTACTGATCCAAAAGACGCTTTAAAATACTACGCCAAAGGATCTGTCCTGGCATGGGAAGATCCACAAAACATCTCACATGACGGAGTTTTCAACGAAAAACCGGCACAAGAGGTGGGAAGAGTTCTGTCGGAAATAAAGGAAAAACTTCCACCTGAAACTGCTGTTTTGTATGGTGGTTCTGTGCACGAACAAAACGTGGCTGAACTGGCAAAAATTAGTGGTTTGGGAGGGGTTATTTCTGGAGGTGCGAGCCTAGATCCTAAAAGATTTGAGCGTATAATTAATGGATTCGAACAAAAATGAAATACACCAATTTTAATAAAAATAGGCCTAATAAAAAAAAGCGGGCTATGAAAACGCGTGGAATTGCTTTGTCGGTATTACTTGCTGTGCTCGTAATCTCTATAGTAACCGCTTATTTATTTAGAGAAAAAATTGCTGCAGTTTTCGATCCTATTGCAATAGTCGCTAGTGTAGCGGCTGCTGATTTGGAAGAAACGGACGGACGAACAAACGTGCTTCTTCTAGGATCGGACAAAAGGGGGGATGAATCGGTACTAAATAAACCTACACTAACAGACTCTTTGCTAGTCGCATCAATAGGAAGAGTTGACAATGATGTAGTTTTGATTTCCTTACCTAGAGACTTGTGGGTCAACTGGATCGACACTAAAAACCAGAAAAGATACTCTAAAATCAATGCTATTTATCCGGTTCAATACGGGGGAGTCGATCAACTTCTAGAAACGACAGAGGGGGTACTGGGTATTCCCGTTCACTATTACATGTTGGTTAACTTCGATCTCTTTGAAGAATCTATAGATATTCTCGAAGGAATAGAGATTACTGTTGATAGAACGTTTACAGACAGGTATTACCCGATAGAAGGAAAGGAAAGAGCGATCCCAGTGAACGAGCGATACGAAACAATTCGATTTAATGCTGGGGCACAGGTAATGAGTGGGAAAACAGCTCTTAAGTTTGTACGATCCAGGAAAGGAGATAATAATGAAGGTACTGACTTTGCTAGATCCAAAAGGCAACAAAAAGTTATTGCTTCCATAAAGGATAAAGCACTCTCTATCAGAACCCTTATTAATCCCTCGAAAATCAAAAATCTCTATGAAACCTACATAAAAAATGTTGACACCAACATAGATTTTTCAACTATTCAGGGTTTTTATCTTTTATCTCAACAGGTAGATCTAAACAAGGTTGTTTCTATTGTCTTAGACGACAGAAGCCAAGCGGTTGAGGGAGGTTTGTTATATGCGCCTGAAGACACAAAAATTTATGGTGGTGCTTATGTCCTCATTCCCCAGACTGGTGATTATTCACAAATCCATGCTTATGTTCAAAAATATATTTTTGGTGATAAGTAAATGGTTTACATCGTTCACGGCGAAAATCTAGCAAAATCCCGTGCCCAAATAGCAAATCAGCAAAAAAAACTTAAAACAAAAAGCAGAATAGACTTAGACATCTCTCTAAATAGTTTTGATGAGATTCAAAACGCCGTTGCATCAACAAGCCTTTTCGGTGATCCAGTATTTATTGTACTCGACATCAGTTCGCTTGGAAGAAAACAGCCAAAAAATATTATTCAACTGCTCGAAAAAGTTCCTGAACGAAACGTTGTGGTAATACTCTCAAAAAAGGAGTTGTCCAAAACGAACTTTTTCATCAAAAACGCACTATCGATAAAAGCAAAAGTAATTTCTAACGAAAAAAATCGTTTAGCAAACATTTTCAAATTTACAGACGCTTTGTTTTACAGAAAAAAAACGAGTGTGTACAAAGAGCTCCAGAAACTTATGCTCGAAAAACAAAACGAGATATACATTTTCACAATGATACTTGTTGGGTTAAGAAATGTGGCACTCGCTAAATTCAACAACTCAGAAAAACTTTCCCCTTTTGTTAGAACCAAAGCAAAAAAACAGGCGGAGGAATTTTCTGAAAATAAAATAAGAGAACTGTATAAACAACTCTACAAACTTGACAAGAGGGCAAAACTAGGCGAAATACCATTAGAAATTTTAATCCCGTCTGCGATAGAGTACGTGATAGACTAGCTTATAGCATGCCCATGTTTAAACCCACAAAGTATATTAAAGATGAGTCTTTCGATCCAATTTACAAAACGGTAAATCCGGGTTTTTATTTTCAAACTAGACTTCTCCCAATTGCCTTGGTCCTTTTTGGAGTTTTTATATTAGGATCACAGGTTGTTATGCCTCTGGTTTTTTTCAAAACACAAGACCATATAGCAAAACCCGTAAGCTCTACCATTTTAGGTATCACCAGTGGATTTAGAGACTTTGAATTTTCGGAGCTAGGTAACAGCGACAGCCTAAGTGAACAAGAAACACCTGAATTTTTTTATATCACGATACCTAAATTGAAAATAGAAAACGCCCTTGTAGAAACGAACTCCCCTAGTTTAAACCCCAACGACGCACTTGGACATTACAAAGGATCCGGGATACCAGGAAATGCTGGAAACGCTTTTATATATGGCCACTCAGTACTTCCTTTTTTCTATAACCCAAACAATTATAAAACGATATTTTCAACCCTAAATGATCTAAATCAAGAAGATGAATTTACTGTCAATTATGGTGGAGAGGATTTCACGTACAAAGTTGTTTCCAAAGAATTATTGCTTCCTGAAAACGTTAATCCTCTTTCCACATTTCAACCGGAATACTTAAACGAATCCACGATAGAACTAATGACATGTTGGCCCGCTGGAACAAAATCAAAAAGGTTAATAGTACGTGCTGTAAAAATTGATTAGTCTTTAGTTATTTTTCTCTCAAAGCTACTAAGTGCAAGTTTTCTCGGCCCCTTACCCACCACATATAGTGCAGTCAAAAACGAAAATGTTGAGATTATAAAACCAGCCGTAATTCCAAAAATGCCCGTTTGAGGAACCTGGCTTGGGGAAGGTTGCTCAACAGGATCTACGTCAACTGTATCTGTACCAGCCAAAACCGCTCTTTCACGCAGTTCGACCTTAGAATCGGCAATTTTTTTGAAAACACTCTCTGTCGCAGACTCATCTTTTTCCTCAAGATTCGCTGATAACGGTTTCGCTTCTACTTTCGGTTGGTCTTGTTTAACTAGTGCGTTACTCTCCATACCCACTTGGGACTCTGAAATAAAATAATAAACCAAACTAAAGACGATGAGAGATACTGAAAGCGTCAAGACAAATGTCCTAAATCCTTTCTGAGCTTGTGTACTACTATTGTTCATAGGCAGGTTTTAGGCTTTTAATTAGCCCTATGTTCAATTTAACACTAATTGGCCTAGAAAATGCAAGGACTTTCTCGGGAATGTAAGTTTCCCTTTTAAAATCCTTGTATCCAGAAATTGCCCAAAATACAAGCGTAATTATGTTTACAATGACTAAAATAACAATCCTTTTCATGTTACATTCATAACTTTTATAATTAGGTCGACTTGTTGACGAGATTTTACCCTTAGAACATTTATTTCCTCTATTTGAACAATACGCCCCATGTCCTCTACAAGCGTGATTATCCTAGGCACGGAACCGATACCATCTATTCTGATTCTTACTAATATGCCATCGGGATCCACAGAAACATGAGATTTAAAAAAGCTTACAGAAAACCCCTCTTCGATTATCTTGCTTACCACATCAGCCATATAATCCTCTATGTCAGCATCCTCTGGAATAAATTTCCCTAGGTACGAAAGCTCTTCTGTAAATTCCACTAATTGGTCCTTTGCCACCAAAAGACTATAGTGTTTGTCAGCGAGATTCTCTGTTATTAGATTCATTTCGGACAAGGTGTTTTTTTTATCTACTAGAACTTTAATCAGTGGGATAGCACCAAAAACCATAACAACAAATACAACAAAGAAAAACCACAAATAATAAAATCTTGCTGATACGTCTAACCTTTCCAGGTTCCTTTTTATATTATGAAATAATTTCACAGAAAAACTCCCTCTAATAAAACCTCGTACACACCATCGTGAGGGCTTAAATTTGCGGATTTAAGAATAATCTTCGAAATGCTTTCTTCAGAAATAAACCTCGCAAGAACTTTCGAAAAAGCTACAACGTTCTCACCTTGAGCAGCCAAAGTAAAACCGTCTCTAGTAATTTTTACATTTTTTATTAAAATACCTGGTAACAGATTGTCGTACACGATATTTGTCTTATCTTTCAACAGAGGCCTTCCAGAAGTTACATCAAAATAAATATCCGCCCTTTTAGCCACATTTATATATTCTTCTTCAATATTGTTTAGAGGTAGTGCCCTAAAATACTCTTTCTCCATCACAGTAAATGCTTTTCCCAAACGATAGTCGAGATAAACGTTTAACACCAACAGCATAAAAAAGGCTAGGACTAGGCCAAATATCATGTAGGGTGTGCCTCTTAGCGGGGTGCGTTTAACAGTGTACGAAAAACCAGAGGAGATTACGTGCTTCTCAAGATGCGTTTTCTTTTTTTCTTGTTTTTCCTGTTGTTCTATTTTTTGTTTTTGTTGCTCTAGATTTAGTAGCGGCGGCCTTCGGTTTGGGTTTTGCTGAAACGTTGTCGAAGAATATTTTTGCATATCTTGATTTTAACCTATTTGCCTTATTCTTATGAATAGCTCTTTTTTTCGAAGCCTTATCTAAAGCTTTTTGGAGTTCCGATAAGTCTTTGGGTGTTACTTTCGTCTTTTTTGATTTGAGAGACTTGACCAGTCTTTTCACTTTTGTTTTCCATATTAAATTATATTTTCTTTTGCGAAGAGAACCTCGTAAAGCTTTTTTCGCAGATTTCGTATTTGGCATAAACGGGTTGTATGATAGCATAAACGGGACTAAAGATGAATCTCAAAACAAAAACTAACAAAATTAAGTCTATGCTTGCCAAGACCCAAAACACGATACTTTCTGCTGCTTTTATACTAGCTATAGCAACAGGTTTTAATGCCGTTTTGGGTCTTATTAAAAGCAGACTGTTGGTACAGTACTTTGGAGTTTCAAATCATCTCGCAATTTTCTACACGGCCGATAAAATCCCAAATTTAATTTATTCGGTTTTGGTCATCGGCGCTTTCTCGACTGTGTTCATACCTGTTTTCACAGAAAAGCTCAAAAAGAATAAGGAGGCAGCGTTTAAAAGCGCTTCATCCATTATAAACGCCACTTTTATGCTCCTTGTGCCCGTAGGGGTATTAATAATTATTTTCGCACCATCAATACTTCGTCTTATTTCGCTGGGAATTTTTTCAGATAGTGAAATTTTACTAGGCACCAATTTGATGAGAATCATGATTGCCTCTCAAGTTTTTCTAATTGCTGGAAGTTTAATTACCAGTATTTTGCAATCCTTTAAATACTTTTTGGTTCCAGCTTTAGCACCAATTTCGTACAACTTGGGGATGCTCTTTGGAATTATATTTTTATCGCCAAAAATGGGTATTTACGGTCCTGCGCTTGGAGTGGTGCTGGGGTCTTTACTTCACTTATCTATACAAACCCCTTTATTAAAAAAGACTGGCTTTTCATTTTCGTTTTCAATCAATCTTAAGGACAGGGGCCTACTAGAAACGATAAAACTTGTACCTCCACGATTACTCAGTGTTTTCCTCAGCAATGCTGTAGGAACTATCAATAATAGTTTAGCGATTTTTGTATCCACAACTTCTGTTGTATTCCTAAAATTTGCCACTCAGCTACAAACGTTTCCTGTAATGCTTTTTGGTTTGTCCATAGCATCTGCTAGTCTTCCCACGCTATCCAGAGAAACCGATGAAGGCACACCAGGTAGGTTTAAAGAAACCTTTCTAGCATCTCTTCACCAGACATTGTTTTTGGTTCTTCCGGCGAGCATGTTTTTTCTTATTCTTCGAATTCCCATCGTACGTTTAGTGTATGGGACCTCTAATTTTCCATGGGAAGCAACTCTGAAAACTGCCTATATATTGGCGTTTTTTAGCCTTTCAGTTTTTGCGCAAAGTGCTAATTATTTAATTACTAGAGCTTTTTATGCGTTTAAAGATACAAAAACCCCCGTTTTAATTTATCTCTTCACTATGGTTATTAATCTAACTATCTCCGTTGTTCTTGTTGTGTTGCTTAAGCTTGGTGTTTGGTGTATTGCTTTGTCCTTTTCTCTCACATCAATTTTAGATACTGTTGTTTTACTGTATTTTTTAGGTAAAAAAATTGGCGGATTTAATTTCGATGAGATATTAAAACCTTTTATAAAAATCTCGTATGCAGCTGTCGCCATGGGAGCAGCTCTATACATTCCACTAAAAATATTGGATGAGTATGTGTTTGATACTACTAGGACATTGAATTTGTTAGCTGTTGTTATTATTGCAAGTTTGGTTGGATCAACAGTTTATTTGACTCTAACTAAGTTTTTTAAGGTAAAAGAAATTGAACTTTTTTACAAGATATTACGAAAATTGAAATTGAAGAAACCAAAACAAATCTATCACCACCCCCAACCTCCCATCTCAGCATAGTTTTTTAGCTTTGTGTAGTAAAATCCTTGTGTGGAGCAAAAAAATATTAGAAACTTTTCGATTATTGCGCATATTGACCACGGCAAATCAACTTTGGCGGATAGATTACTGGAAATAACCGAAACCATAGATAAAAGACACCTAGTAAACCAGACACTTGATTCTATGGAACTGGAACGTGAGAAAGGAATTACTATCAAACTTAAGGCCGTGCGCATGGTTTACGCAATAGAAAAGGAAGAATACCAACTCAACCTTATAGACACCCCCGGACATGTTGATTTTTCTTATGAGGTTTCAAGATCGCTTGTAGCCGGTGAGGGAGCAATTTTAGTCGTAGACGCCACGCAGGGAATACAGGCTCAAACCATTGCAAACGTGTATAAAGCCGTGGAAGCAAACCTAACTATAATACCGGTCATTAACAAAATTGATTTACCAAACGCAGAAGTAACCAGAACCGCGAAAGAAATTTGCCTAACCTTTGGTTTCCTTGAAAAAGATATTCTTGAAGTATCTGCAAAAACAGGAGAAAACGTTAAAGTTCTCCTGAAAGAAATAATCAAAAAAATTCCCCACCCAAAAGGAAGCAAAGAAGGATCTTCTAGAGCTTTAGTTTTTGATTCCCACTACGACGAACACTTAGGAGTTATAGCAACAGTAAAAGTGGTGGACGGTATGTTTGAAAAAAACGATAAGATCGAGTTTTTTGCAAGTAAAGAAGCGTGCAATATCGAGCAGCTTGGTTTCTATGTTCCCCAAAAAAAAGAAACCGAGATACTCAAAACCGGGGAGGTCGGTTACATAGCTACAGGTTTAAAAGACATTCGAAGTGCTCGGGTCGGAGATACAATTTTTAAACAAAAGGCTAAAATAAAATCTTTACCTGGGTATAAAGAAGTGAAACCTTTTGTTTTTGTTTCAATCTACCCTATCGATAACGATAAATACCCTCAATTAAGAGAGGCTTTAGAAAAACTCTCACTCTCCGATTCAGCTTTAAAATACGAGCCTGAAAGTAACAAGGCTCTTGGATTTGGATTTAGATGTGGGTTTCTCGGACTTCTCCACGCCGATATTGTTCAAGAACGTCTCGAACGAGAATACAATCTAAACCTAATTTCAACAACTCCTACTGTCCAATACAAAATTATTACCACAAAAGGTGATGAAAACTTTATTAATACACCCTCCGAATTCCCAAACAGAAGCAGCATCAAAACTATCGAAGAGCCCTGGATAAAGCTAAACATTTTTACTCCAACGAAATATGTGGGAAATGTAATTAGTCTGTGCGAAGATCGCCGAGGAATTCTTGTGAAAATGGAGTACCCATCTGAGAAAACCGTGCGGTTTGAATACGAACTTCCTCTTTCTGAACTAATTCTAAATTTTTATGACGATTTGAAAAGCGTATCTTCAGGGTTTGCGAGTTTAGATTATGAATTTTCAGATTATAAAAAGGTTGAGGCCGTAAAAGTGGATGTTTTTGTTCACGAAAGCATTGTAGACCCGCTATCTATGATTGTACTTAAAAACAAGGCCGAAAAACAAGGAAGGGAAGTTTTAAAAAAGCTTAAAGAGATAATTCCCAAACAACAATTTAAGGTGGCACTCCAAGCAGCGATAGGTGGAAAAATAATTGCCAGAGAAAATATCCCCGCGTTTAGGAAAGATGTTACGGCTAAACTTTATGGTGGCCATAGAGAACGAAAGGATAAGTTGCTTGATAATCAAAGGAAAAATAAAAAGAGACTAAAAAAGTTTGGGAAGGTTGGTATTCCTCAAGAAGCTTTCCGCCAAATCCTCAAAAATTAAACGAGAAATCCAAGTAGAACCCAACTAGGAACCAAGAACTACGCTGTCGGGATGAACTGATCTGGAAATTCTTTCAAACCGGGTTACTCCAGCCCTTATTTGCATAACCGACTGCAGAAACTTTGTAACTTGATTCAAATACGTATGGTACATTGCCGTATAACCTACAACAAGCACCAAATCAGAGATTTGTTTAGTCCCATTAAAAATATCCAAAACCACTGTAACAATAACAACAAACTGGAATACAGCTCCAATATTTTGAACCGAGACCCAAGTAAACGAAACGGTTATCATTAAATGTTTAATCTTGTGAATAAGATTTTTTGCTTCCTTTAAAATGTCGTCCGACTCGATCATTACAGACAGATACTGCTCCCTCGCCTTGTCATACGAAACAAAATAATCCTTATAAATCCCACTAAAATAGTAGGAAATCCCCACGTAAACAACTATAAAAGCAATTAAATAAATTAATATTTTGGAATCCACGAAATACAAAATTATAGGGATCGAGGTAAGATGCAGCACTGCTGGAATCCCACCATCCCCAAGAAACGTCACAAAAACCCTAACGCCCTCGGATAAATTAAACAAAGATTGGACCAATTCCTTTCTTCGAGCTCCCTTAGGATCAGACGACCGAATTAGAATTTTTTGAATATTAATCAAATTCTTTTCTGATGCATAATTCATTCCCTGTTTTGAAGAAGGTCTAATAATATTTGTGGCAATTACTATACATGTGTATGTCCCAAATATCTTAACTACATCAGGAAATATAAAACCATTTTCGAGATACCTAATTCCCAACGCGTATAAATAAATTGTGAACAAGGATCCGCTTGAACTAATAAAACGAACTACTACCCAACATAAAAAGGAACTTGAGAGATATGGTTTCACAAGAATACGTCTAATTTGGGCAGCGTTCATAAACAAATAAATTGTACCCCACAAAAGAGAGTGTTCCTATTGACATGCTTAGCACTCATGCTATAGTTATGCCAATGTTAACGGAGCGTCAGTTAATGCTTTTAAGTGCCATTATAAAGGAATACGCAAGAAAGGCCGAGCCTGTAGGATCAGTAGAAATCGTATCTAACCATAACTTCAGATGTTCTCCAGCCACAATACGAAACGAAATGGCAAAATTAATAAACATGGGTTATCTCGAAATGCTACATACATCTTCTGGGAGAGTTCCTACCAAACTTGCCTACAAACTTTATTTAGAGGAGGTGCTTGTAGAATCAGAGATACCTGTTCTTCAAGAAGTAGCGATGAAACAACGCCTTTGGCCAAACAGGTATGAGATGAGCAAGATGCTTCGAGAAGCCGCGCTCTCCTTATCAAACATGACAAAAATGTTGTCTATTGCGTTAACAAACGATGGCTACGTCACACACGCAGGAACTGTAAACATGCTGGACAGCAGAGAGTTTTGGGACTTAAAAGTAGCAAAAACCGCATTAATGCTTCTTGATAGTTACGAGTTGTTAATTAATATCTTCAAAAAGTCAGTTTATGGGGATGACATTAGGTTTGTAATTGGCGATGAGATTGGTATTAACAATTTAGAGAGAAGCGCTTTTGTGTTCTCTCCTTTTGAGGTGGAAAATAAAACGGGAATTCTTTCCGTTTTTGGCCCAGCGAGAATGGAGTACACCAGTGTTATACCTGCTGTTAAATACACCAAAAATTTAATCGAGGAACTTGGGGAATCTTGGTAAAAATACACAAAATATGACTAATAAAAAATCTGGTAAAGACAAGAAAATTGAGGAACTTGAAAATAATTGGAAAAGAGCCCTTGCTGATTATAAAAACCTTCAAACAAGGTTTGATGAAGAAAAAAAGCAGATAGGATTTTTAGCAAATGAAATATTAATATCTAGTCTTTTACCAATTTTAGATAGTATGGAAAAAGGCAACGAAATTAACAAAGATGAAGGATTGATATCTACGTATAAAGAATTTAAAAAAGTGTTAGTAACTGCGGGGTTGGAAGAAATAAATAGCGATAATAAAACCTTTGATCCTAACCAAATGGAAGCTGTTGAACCTGTGCCCGGTAAAAAAAACCAGGTAATCAAAACTGTTAGTAAAGGTTACTTGTTAAATGGAAAATTAATTAGACCAGCAAGAGTGTGCGTTGGTCTGGGAAAAATGGAGGGCAAATAAGTGTCAAAAATACTTGGTATAGATCTTGGAACTACAAATAGTTGTATGGCAATAATGGAAGGGGGACACCCAAAAGTCATCCCGAATGCTGAAGGTACTAACACGACACCTTCTATGGTGGTAGCCGATCAAAACATAGTGGGAATACCGGCAAAAAGACAGCAAGTGGTAAATCCAAGAAACACAGTTTTTAGTATTAAAAGGTTAATGGGAAGAAAATTTGATTCACCTGAAGTTCGGGACGTTAAAAAAACAGCTCCCTACGAAATTGTTGAGGGTAAAAACGGTCTTGCGTGTGTAGAGATCGAGGGAAAAACATACACACCGCAGGAAATATCGGCAAAAATACTTGCCAAACTTAAAACGGACGCCGAAAAGTTTCTCGGTCAACCAATAAAAGAGGCTGTTATAACTGTGCCCGCTTACTTTGATGATTCTCAAAGAAACGCCACTAAAGAAGCTGGGAAAATTGCCGGCTTTGAGGTAAAGAGAATAATTAACGAGCCAACAGCTGCTTCTCTTGCCTATGGTTTAGATAAAAAGGGAAACGAAAAGATAGCTGTTTACGACTTGGGTGGAGGAACATACGACGTATCAATACTCGAAATCGGTGAGGGTGTTTTTGAAGTTAAAGCGACAAACGGAGACACGCACCTGGGCGGAGATGATTTTGATAAAAAATTAATTGAATGGCTACTAAAAGAGTTCGAGAAAGATTCTGGTATAGACCTGAGCGAAGACCGCCAAGCCATGCAAAGATTAAAAGATGCAGCAGAAAAAGCAAAGATTGAACTTTCTTCTACTACCGAAACCGAGATTAACATTCCTTTTATTACTGCGGATCAAACAGGACCCAAACACTTAAATAAGAAGCTCACTCGCTCTCAACTTGAGCAAATGGTCAGCGAACTAGTCAATAGAACGATCGAACCAATGAAAAAGGCATTGGCAGATTCGGGACTCAAAAAAGAAGAGATTAAAGAGGTAATAATGGTGGGTGGAATGACAAGAATGCCAAAAATCAATGAGGTTGTGAAAGAATTTTTTGGAAGAGATCCGCATAAGGGTATTAATCCTGATGAGGTTGTTGCTGTCGGAGCTGCTATCCAGGGTGGGGTTTTGGCTGGAGACGTGAAAGACATACTTCTTTTAGACGTCACGCCTCTTACGCTTGGGATAGAAACGCTGGGAGGAGTAGGTACCCCACTAATAAAAAGGAATACAACCATCCCTACTTCGGCTAATCAAGTATTTTCCACCGCCGGGGATAACCAGACGAGCGTAGAAATAAATGTTCTTCAAGGTGAGCGGGAGATGGCTGGTGACAACAAGTCTCTTGGGAGATTCATTCTCTCGGGAATTCCACCGGCTCCAAGAGGAATGCCTCAGGTTGAGGTAACATTTGATATAGATGCTAATGGCATTTTGAATGTTACAGCAAAAGATAAGGCAACAAACAAAGAACAGAAAATAACTATTCAAGGTGGCACCGGACTAGATAAAAATGAAGTGGAAAAAATGGTGAAAGATGCAGAAGCCCACACCTCTGAAGATAAAAAGCGCCGAGAGGAGGCCGACGCAAGAAATATGGCCGATGGTCTCTGCTATACAGCTGAAAAGTCATTAAAGGATGCTGGAGATAAAGTGCCTGAAAACGTTAGAAAAGAAATTGAAGAAAAGGTCAAAGATATTAGAAACGTTTTGGAAACAGCTACAGCTGAGGATTTGAAACAAAAAACACAACAGCTTTCGGAAGCTTTACAAAAAATCGGGCAGCACATGTACGACCAACAAAAGGAACAGGATAAAAACGAAAAAGACAAAGGTACAGGCAACCCTGTTGAGGGTGAAGTGGTAAAAGAGTAAATAAAACCAACCTCCACATATAAGAAACTCCAAGTACCCCCCGCTAAGCGGGGGGAGTTCTTTAGTCTAAATTACTCAGCTGCCGGTGGAGTTGTATCCTCTGCAGGAGCTTCGCCCTCAGGCGTCGCATCCTCAGCAGGAGGTGAGGAGGGGACCGTTCCGGGAACACTAGCTGCATCATCCGCTGGAGTATCATCCGCTGGAGTATCATCCGCTGGAGTATCATCCGCTGGAGTATCATCCGCTGGAGTATCTGGAGTTGTTGTAGGCTTTGTTGTTTTATCGTCCATATAAAGCACCCCCTTTCGAATATAACCGCTACTTCAATGTCATGATAGCATACCCAAATAGATAGACTTGTGATATTATTTTTTCACTGCCTATGGATATTCAAACTGTTTTAATCTTCATACTTGGGCTTCTTACACTTAATATGATTGCCGTTGGTATTTATGTGATTCTTGTACTTAGAGACTTCCGTGAAACTATTAAAAAAGCTAACGATGTCTTGAGTGATGTAAACCAAATTACAAGCGTAATAACAAACCCTATCACCACAATAGCTGGGATTGTGGCCGGCGTTACACAAAGCGTAAAGGCTGTTAAGTCTATTAGTGGTTTGGTAGATAGGAAAAAAGGAAAAAAATAGCATGCCAAAGAAAAAAGGTTCTTTTTTAAAAGGTGCGCTACTAGGGGCTCTAACCGGCGCTGTCTTGGGTATGTTGTATGCTCCAGCTCCCGGTGAGGAAACAAGGAAAAAAGTAAAAGAAAAATCGAAAAAGTTAACAAAAAAAGGAAAGGAAGGCGCAGATGTCGTTAGAAAAAAAATTGAGAACGCAAGAAAAAAAACGTCTCCACTTATTAAAGAAGCTGAAATAATGATAGAAAAAGCTGTTCCTGTTGTAAAAAAGGCTAAAGAGAAAGCAGACATTATTATTGATGAGGTCGGCGATACCGTAAGAAGAGAAATACAAAAAGGAAAGAAAAAACTCAAAAAACTCTGATCTTGTTGTAAAATTAAAATATGGATCCTGTACCTGCCCAAAAACTCACCGTACCAGGTATTGAGGTGGTGGAAAAAACCTCAAAACTAGCCCCACGCTCAGTGGAAACAATCCCACAAACATCAAAATCAGTAAAGGGTGGTGATAAAAAGAAAAAGAAAAAAGAAGATAAAAAAATAAAAACCCCCGTTAAATTAAACGTGGTAGACAAAACCGAGAAAATTACTGAGCTACATCCTGTGAAAACAACTACCGATACTCTCACTACTAAAGCGGATCAAAATGAAGAGCTATTTATTGAGGAAGTAGAAAAAATACATGGACTTGTTTGAACAGCTCTACAACTTTTTGTGGGTATCACTGTACATAATTATTCTAATTTCAGTACTTGGTGGCTTTTTGTTTTTAATAAGCCTTCTCAAAAAAAAGAAGCACGAAAAGGATTTCGAATACAATCTAACATTCCTTCACGTAAAACTTCCAAAAGATAACGAAATTGAAATAAAAGTGGCAGAAACGATGTTCGCAAGTTTACACGGTTTCAAGAAAACGTTTTGGAAATCGTTATTTTCTGAACCTTACAGGATTTCTTTTGAAATAGTTGCAAAAAAAGATCGGATTGGTTTTTACGTTGTAGTTCCCGACGAAATAGCAGCTCTTATAGAAAGGCAGATCAACGGTGCTTACCCGTCCGCTGAGATAGATATTATA